>Ga0070735_10000128_pt1 | contig 95973 bp, 78 predicted proteins | sample Coa_R1_FD_66443 | JGI IMG/M metagenome (GOLD analysis project Ga0070735, IMG submission 66443) | Surface soil microbial communities from Centralia Pennsylvania, which are recovering from an underground coalmine fire - Coalmine... | ecosystem: Environmental > Terrestrial > Soil > Unclassified ...
AACCACCGCCAGGATCGCCGCCACCGATCCAAAGGTCACCGGGTCGGCTGCGTGCACACCAAACAGGAGGCTGGTCAGCAGCCGCGACAGGGCGAGGGCCGCGATGAGCCCAGCGCCAATCCCGAGCGCAACAGGCTTCATTCCCTGGCGCCACACCATCGCCTGCAGATTCGATGCCTTCGCCCCCAGCACCATCCGCAAGCCCATCTCATTGGTGCGCTGCGACACGGCAAATGCCACGACGCCGTAAACTCCCCTCGTTGACAACAGGAGCGATGCGATGCCGAACAGGAGGATCAGTCGAAGCTGGAATCGTCGCTGGGAAACGGAGTTGTCCACAGAGCCAGAGTCAGAATCGCAACCAATGCGAAGGCCGGATTGCGAAGAAGGCTGCGACCTGCGTACCGAAGATCGTTCATGAATCGTACCTGGAGGTTCGATAGACGTTTTACGAGGAACTTCGGTTGGTTCCAACAGCCGCGCGGACGTGCGTTGCTGTATTCACGGCCTCGGCCGGCACTCGGAGACTGTAGCGTACTTCTTCGGAGCCTTCGGAGACGCGCGTGAAATGAAATTGATCGTACAGGTCGCGGACGAGCGTGTTTTTCGCCGTCGGGCGGAAGACTCCGATAATCTCTCGAATGCCGCGGGCTTGGGCCGCTTCCACGAGGCGATCGAACATGAATTTTTCCATTTGACGGCCGAGGACGCGGCAGCTCATCAGCCATGTATCGATTTCCCAAACGTCGGACGAGCCAGCCGGGTGGCAGAAAATGACGCCAATCAGGCCGTAATCGCCCATGCGGTCGGCAAGGTGAAACGCCGCCGTCCAGGCGGTCGGGTCGGCAGCGAGTTGCTCGACCTGGGACTCAGTGTAGCGGCGCGTGGTGAGGTTGAACTGGTTGGTCTTATTAGTGAGCTGGGTCACGCGCGCCAGGTTCGCGGGGTTGACCGGCGCGATTGAGGCTCGTAACTGGAGTTGGGCGAGGAATTGGTCCAGGGATTCAGAAGTCGCCTGGAGATGCTTGCGGGCGGCCTCGCTGCGGTACTGATCGGCACGCTTCATATCCTCGGCGGAGAGGGTCAGGCCGAAGAAATAACGCGGCCGGTCGAGGTTCTGGACGTACTCGAAAACCTTATCGCCGAGTTCCACCACCGCGACGTCGGGCAACTGCGAGCGAACCCATTCGCGTTCGAGCGGGTTGTCGTCCAGGAAGACGAAGCTGTCCAGTCCGAGCGACAGCTTGCGGGCAATCTCGCGGATGGAGGTTGCCTTGTCGTTCCAATTCGCTTCGAAAGCGGCGAAGTCTTCGAGCCGCAGCAGCATTTGCTCGTGCTTCTGGAAGGGGAGGCAGGCGTCTTCGTGGTTGTTCTTCGATGCGACCGCCAGCAGAATGCCATGAGCCTTCAGGTCGAACATGTATTGCTGCAGACGGCTGTGTGCTTCGCCGGCGGGTGAGCCGGGTCCGATTTGGATTCCTTGCAGTCCTTCTTCGCCGATGATGCCTTTCCAGAGCGTGTTGTCGAGGTCGGCGATCAGCACTTTGCGGGTCAGCCCGAGGACAGCTCGGACGTGGGCCGACATCAGGTCGGCCAAGGCCGGCAGCGACTCGGTGGCGGGGTGCTGCTGGAAGCTGTGCCATTGCATGTCGTCCTGCCAGCGGCCTCCTTCGGCCCTTTGTAGGGCGGGGGCGTCGAGGATCGAGACGTTCGAGGGGGCTGCTTCACGAAGGGCAGCGTTGAGGTGCTCCAGGACGCGCGTGCGTCCACCTCTGAGCGAGCTTCCGAAATACCCGTATGCTTCGTCGGCTGGGAAATCGTACGCAAACTGGACGACGTGGCAGCCATGCGCCTCGGATAGGCGCTGCCATCGCTGTTTTGCCTCTTCGACGGCGGCATCGATGTATTCCGCCTCGTTTTCGACGATCCCCGGAAGATGCAGATCGCGCCAGCTTGCGGGCAGGAAGACGATGTCGGGTTTGAATCGCGCCAGTCCGCTAGAAGGATCGAGGATTTCCTGCTGCACGGAACCGTACAGGCCCTCGTAAATCTCGGCCCTGACACGATCCCGCAGCATGCACGCGCGCAGGACGGGGGCGAGGAGGCTGGTAGTGTAATGGCCGAGAATCCCAATGCGGCATTCTCGAAGATGGGTGCCGATGTTCTTGCTGACGCGCGAAACGAGCTTCTCGGCGCGGGTGTAGAAGGCGTACCGCGGCCGCTGTTCCAGTGCACGGCGCAACTGCAGGGCAGCCTCCTCGTATCGTTCCAGGTCGCCCAGCGAACGGGCATGGGCGAGCAAATGAAACGGGTCACGGCCGGGCTGCAGCGTGAAGAAGCGTTCCCAATGCGCACAAGCCTCTTCGCCGGTTTCCGCTAAGCGGGCGCGGAGATACGTGGCGTTGGCGGTGTCGGGAAGGGACTCGATCGAAAGATCGGAGGGCAGGTTGGCGAGAACCTTCTCCACTGCCTCCTGCCGAAATGCGGTGTCGTTCAGGACAGAAAGCATTGCTGAAACACCTCCGCCAACTGAGCGGAATTCTTGCGCAGGTCGAATTTCTCGAGGATCTTGCGTCGCCCCGCTTGCCCGATGCGCAGCCGCATGTCGGAGTCGTCGACCAGGGAGCGCAGAGCGCAGGCGAATCCCTCGGCGTCGGATGGCGCCACCAAGAGGCCGTCCACCCCGTTCTGAATCAACTCTGGAATACCGGTGATCCAGGTCGACACACAGGGAATCTCCATAGCCATCGCTTCCATCAGAACACCGGGAACGCCTTCGGCAAAGCTCGGGAGCGCGAAGATGTCGGACCGGCGATACAGGTCGTCCAGTTTGTCCTGGGGGGTGAAGCCGTGAAATATCACCTGTTTCGTGATGCCGCGGCGGGCGGCATCGGCTTCCAGGCTGGCGCGGTCGGGCCCGCCACCGACGACATGGAGCAGCACGTTACGATCGAGCTTTTGAATCGCTTCGAGGAGAATGTGCTGGGCCTTGACCGGCGCGAGGCGCCCCACGCAGATGATTTCGACAGGCGACGGGTTGAGCCGGAATGGCCGCGGGGCGAACGTCTCCGGATCGACGCCCATATAGACCACAGCAATCTTGTCCCAATCCTCGACTGCTGACGATTTCATGAGCTGGCTTCTGGCGTACTGGCTGATGGCCCTTACGAACTTCGAAGCCGCCACCTTTTCGCGGACCCAGAAGCCGGCCGGGTCATTGAATTCGTCGGGACCGTGGAAGGAGATGGACAGGTCGAAGCCGAACGTTTTATGTACCAGCAGGGCAACAGTCGAGGAATAGTGGGTGTGCAGTTTGTTCAACCCGTTGCGGCGCATCCAGAGGCCGACCATGGCCGCTTCGATGAAATAGGCCAGGTTCAGGAAGATTTGTTTCAAACGCAAACCGCCGAGCCTGGCGCCGTAGAATGCACCTCCGAAGAAACGCGCGGGATTGAGTACAAACGCGGATACCAGGGCCGCCGCGGCGCCTCCCGCCCCTTGCGATTTGATGTAGTACGTACGCTCGGCCTCGTCGCGTTCTTCAGGAGAAAGCTGGTCGAGAGGCCGATCGGGTGGGCGCACTGAAGCCATCTGGATGTCAAAAGTTGCCCGAAGGTAACGCACTTCGCGCAGAATGACGGCATGATTGATTGCGGGATGCTGCGCAATCAAGAAGGCAATGCGGCTCGATTGCAAACAACCAGTGTACGCTAGTGGTAAATGAAGACGCTGGTAACCGGAGGCGCCGGCTGCATTGGCTCGGACCTTGCCGGGGCATTGCTGGCTCGTGGTCATGAGGTGGTGGTTGCCGACGACCTGAGCAGCGGAAAACTGGAACATATCGCGCCATTTCGGCACGATCCGAAGTTCACTTTTGCGGAGGGTGATCTGCGGGATTTCGGGTTTGTACTGTCGGTAATGACTGGCGTCGAGATGGTTTGGCACCTGGCGGCCAATCCCGATGTAAAGTTCGCGGAGGGCGATCCAACAGACAAGGATCTGCAGCAGAATGTCCTGTGCACCTACAACGTACTCGAGGCAATGCGGCGCGATGGCGTAAAGCGGCTCGGGTTCTCGTCGACGTCGGCAATCTACGGCGTGTCGCCGATCCAGCCGATTCCGGAAAGCGCGTTTTACCCACAACCGATCTCGCTGTACGGGGCAACCAAGCTGAGCTGCGAGGCCATGATCTCGGCGTTTCGCAACCTTTTCGACATGCGGTGCTGGATTTTCCGGTTTGCGAACATCGTGGGACCCAAGGTGCGGAGCCGGGGTCGGACGGTCATTGGCGACTTCGTGGCCCGGCTGCGAGAGAATCCGCGCAGACTCCGGATTCTTGGCAATGGGCAGCAGGCGAAGTCGTATTTGCTGAGCGAGGAGTGCGTCGATGCGATGCTGTTCCTGGTGGAGCACGCGACGGAGCCGCTGGCGGTTTACAACCTGGGGTGCGACGATTCGCTGCAGGTAACTCGCATTGCCGATCTCGTGGTGGAGGCGATGGGGCTCAACGGGGTCGAGTACGAGTTCACCGGCGGTGAGGGCGGGTGGCCGGGTGACGTGCCGCGGTTTCGGCTGGATGTCACCAAGCTCAATCAGATTGGCTGGAAAGCCCGGCACAACTCCGCCGAGGCCGTCAAAATCGCGATTGCGAGCACACTGGCGGCATGCAGGCAGTGATTCTGGCGGGTGGGCTCGGGACGCGGCTTCGTCCGGTTACCGAGGCGATCCCGAAGCCGATGGTCCCGGTGGCCGGCGCGCCGTACCTGGAACACCAGTTGCGTCTGCTGGCGCGGCAGGAAATACGCGATGTCGTGCTGTTGACGGGATACCTTGGCGAGCAGATCGAAGAGTATTTCGGCGACGGGTCGGCATTGGGTCTGCGTATCGCGTATTCGCGGGAACCGGCGCCATTGGGCACGGGCGGCGCCCTGCGGGAAGCACGCAGTTTGCTCGAGGATGGGTTCCTCGTCATCTACGGCGACTCGTATTTGCCGATCAAGTACCGGCTCGTGATGGAGAGTCTTACGAGCGAAGGCGTCGTCGTTGTTTATGACAACCGCCTCGGGGATACGTCTGTAAAGAACAATATCGACCTGGACGATAGCGGGTATGTGACCCGTTATGAGAAGGATTCGCCGGACAGGCTCTCCTACGTCGAGGCCGGTGTGTTGGCGTTTCGGCGGTCGGTGGTGGAGCTGATTCCTACTGCGGGGGCGGTGTCGCTGGAGAAGGAGGTCTTTCCGAAGCTGATCGCCACCCATGAGCTTGCGGGTTTCGTAACGACAGAGCGGTTTTATGACATCGGCACGCCGGACCGGCTGGCGGTGATTGAGGAATTGCTCGGCGCATGATCATTACCAGAACGCCATTCCGCGTGAGTTTCGCAGGCGGTGGTTCGGACTTGGCGAGCTACTACACGCACGAGCCGGGTGTGGTGTTCTCGACGGCGATAAACAAGTACATGTACATCGCCGTGAAAGAGCATTTCGAACAGAATTTCCGGATCAGCTATTCGCGCACCGAGATTGTCGATTCGGTTGAGCAGATCGAGCATCCGATCGTACGGGAATGCCTGACGCAGTTGGGAGTCAAGCGCGGCCTCGAAGTGGTGTCGATGGGCGACCTTCCGGCGCGAACGGGTCTGGGTTCGTCGAGCAGCTTCACCGTGGGACTGCTGCACGCTCTGCACGCCATGAACGGCAAGGTGGTCACCGCTGAACGGCTCGCACGGGAGGCGTGCGGGATTGAGATCGAACGCTTAAAGGAGCCAATCGGTAAACAGGACCAATACATCGCGGCGTATGGTGGTCTGCAGTTCATTCAGTTCAATCCGGATGGGACTGTGTTTGTGGATCCGGTCGTTTGCCCGACCGAGACGCGCCAGGAGTTGAACCGTCGGCTGCTCATGTTTTACACCGGCGATACTCGCGATGCTCGGATGGTTTTGGCCAAGCAGCAGGCCGGCACGGAGACGAAGCTCCCGGTTCTGCGCAAGCTGTGCGCCATCGCACGGGAGTTGCGCGACGTTCTCACGACAGGCAGCGACCTCAACGCGTTTGGACGGCTGCTGCATATGGCGTGGGAGGCGAAACGGTCGCTGGAGGCGTCGATCAGCAATCCGAAGATCGATGATTACTATGAGCGGGCGTTGGGTGCTGGTGCGCTTGGCGGCAAACTGCTGGGCGCAGGTGGCGGCGGATTCCTGCTGTTTTTCTGCGAGCCGCATAAGCATGGGAGCCTACGAGAGGCGCTGGCAGATTTGCGCGAGCTTCCATTTGCGCTCGATCCGCAGGGAAGCAAAATCGTGCATATCGGGAGCGATCGCGAGTGAGCCGGCGGTGCGTTTTCCTCGACCGCGACGGCGTCATTAACGAGAAACCACGAGATGGCGAATATATTCGGGATTGGAGCGAGTTCCGGTTGCTGCCGCGGGTGATCGATTGGATTCGGTTGTTCAATGCGCTCGGGTTCCTGGTGATTGTGGTGACGAACCAGCGCGGCGTGGCTCGGGGTGTCATGAGCGCCGCAGACGTGGAGGAGATTCATAGCCGGATGACGGCCGAGCTTGCGCGCCACGGCGCCAGGGTCGACGACGTGTTCTGCTGCCCGCACGAAGAGAACACCTGCAATTGCCGCAAGCCGCGTCCGGGGCTGGTGCTGCAGGCTCAGGACAAGTGGGATGTCGATTTGGCCCATTCGCTGCTGATCGGGGATTCGGATCGGGACGCCGCGCTTGCCGTTGGCTGCGGGATTCCATTTCTGCGCGCGGAGAATGGCCGGTTAGTCTGAAAGCAGCTCCGTGTAGATCTCGCCCATGCGCTTTCCCAGCGCTTGAATGGAAAACTTCTCGTGAATGAAGACGCGCGCGTTGCGGGCGAGCGTTTGACGTAGCGCGGCGTCGGCGGCCAGGTTTTGCAGAGTGGCGGCGAGCGCCTGCGCGTCGCCTGCCGGAAACAGCATGCCGGTTTCGCCGTGGCGCACCATTTCGGGATTGCCTCCGACATCCGACGCGACCACGCAGCAACCGCACGCCATTGCTTCCATCAGCGAATTGGACAGCGCCTCGCTTCGGGAAGGCAGGACGAAGATATCCAGCTTGCTCAGCCACTCGGTGACGTGCGGAGTGGCGGGCTCGAAGTGGCAGTTCCCGGCAATACCGGCGGTTTGTGCGTACCCGGTGAGGTGGGCTGATTCGGGACCGCTGCCGACAATGGCGAGTTGTGGCCCCGGCGTGAGGCGCGCAAAGGCGTCCATGAGGGTCGGCAAGTCCTTTTCCGGACGCAGCACACAGACGGTTCCAATCAGCAAGGACGCATTGCCGGCCTGCACCCGTTGGAAGCGGTCGGTATCGATGCCGTTGTAGCAGAGACGGATTTTACGGTCAGGAACGTGCGCATCGGTTACCAGGTGACGGCGCACGAAATCGCAGTTCACTACGATCGCGTTGGCCAGACGATCGGTCATTGCGATCAACGGGCGGTAGTGGCGCGGAATCAGGCAGCGGTCACTTCGTTGGCTGGTCACCGGGACGGCTGACGTGAAGAGCCGTGTGGGCGGAATTGCGAAGGTCGTCAGCGGGTAGTCCCAGGTGTGAACCAGACGTATTTTGTGGCGGCGGATGTAGCGAATCAACTGCCAGGCTGCTTGCCAGGCGCCTAGGGAAAGGAACGACGTGATCGGAAACTCGACGACAGGTATACCCTGGCCGCTCAGTTCGGAGGTCCGCATGCCGCCGGCTTTGAAAACTCCGACGTGCGGTTCGAATACCGAGCGATCGAGGGCTTTCGCCGTTTCGGTCAGTTGGCGCTCCGTCCCGCCGGTGCCCAGCGCGCGGCCCATCAGCAAGACCGGATATTTCATCAACGGTAAATAGCTTGACCGACGCGGCGCATCCAGGCCAGTTCATCTTCGCTCATCGGCCCGTGGTCGAGAGCGTCCAACGCGGCGCGCGCCTGGACGGCATCGGCCGGTCCGCTCATGCACACGTCGATGGCGGGGTTCGAGAGCACGAAGCGATAGCAGTCGGTTGCCGATGGCGTCTTTTCGCCGTTGGGGATCTTTCCAGATTTCAGAAGCTGGCGCCAGCTTGTGGCGGTAAACGCGACCAGACCCGGACGCGTCCCGTTCAGGGCGGCGAGTTGGGGAAAGACCTCGCGTTCGGCGCCGGTGTGAACCGCGTTATAGCGTACGTGGAAGACGTCGATGTCGGCGGCCGCCAGCTTCGGGATGAGCGGACGCTGGTGCGTGGACATAGCGATATGCTTGATGCGGCCGGAGTCGCGCAGCTTGCGGCAGGCGTCGAGGATGCGGCCGGGCGGCTCGTTACCCCAGAGACCGAGCAGCAGCAGGTCGGCGTAGTCGTAGCCGATCTTCCTCAGCGCCATGCTCAGACTTGGACCGACCAAGGCCGCAAACCTGGAATAAGACTGCACTACCAGGGTGATCTGATCGCGTTTCGGGCGTAGGTTGCGGAGGGCCTCCGCAAAGCCGCTCTTACGCATGCTGCCGAAGTACAAGTAATTTACGCCCCGGTCGAAGGCTTCCTCGACAGATTTCGCGGGAACGCCATAGGATGCCGCCATGCCGAGGCGGCCGACCTCGCGGCCCGTGCGGCCGAGTACAGCATTTTGCCAGTTCATTGAGAGAATCCGGCTCCCGTCAGAATGATACCGAGTTCACGGTTGTCGCTGGGGACGGTGAATGTCTTGTCGGCTTCGATGCGGAGTGTTGCGGTGGCGCCGGAGGGTTTCGTAGGCGCGGTTGTGACGGTGTAGGAGCCTGGCTTGTCGAAGCTCTCGGATTTCACGAGTTGGTCGTCGATATAGATCTTGATGGCTCGACAGGGGGCCTGGTCGGGGATGTTCAGGTCCACCTTGACCGGCACCGCCTGCGCCGGCGACTTCAGTATCAGCACGCCGCGCCCACTCATCCAACGCCAGCGGTTGTCTTCGAGATCGCTGATTCCGTCGACGATCTGTTCCCCGGCTTCTTTCGCGTTCATGGTGAGGTATTCGAGGGCGGGAACTCGCTCGGTGACGGTTTCGACGCGTATCCGGTCGATTGGGCCAGTCGAGATATCGAAGGGTCGAAGGCCGTGTTCTGTTGTGGAGTAGGCTGCTTTGCTGTTAAGCCCGACGAGCCGCAGGGGTATGCGCGACGTGATTTCGCGGCTGGAGGTCGGCGCAAGCACTCCGCCGCCGGCGGTGTATGGAACCGGATAGGCCAAGGCGCTCGATACGATGACATCGCCGGGGTGCAGCACCTGGTCGCGGACGATGGGCACGCCGCCCTTGGACTCGAGGTAGTAGCGCAGACCCCACTCACTATTGATCCAGAGGCGCTTATTGCCGGTGTCGAATTGCGCGGCGAATTGGCGGTAGCCGTCCCAATGTTGGTAATTGACGACGGCTAGCATCAGGCTGATCGTCGCCTGGACAGCAAGACCGGCGTAAAGCCACTTGGGCGCGAGTTGGCGGGCGGCAAGGATCGCTACGGGGAGCGCGATGGGGAGCAGGTATCGCGCCGACCCGGCGAAGAAGATGACGAGGGATGCAGCGAAGAAGACGAGCACCCATTGAGCGGAGAAGTCCCGCCAGCGCTCCGCACAACAGATTAGTACCGCGAGTCCCGCGGAGATCGAGAGCCAGAACATCGGATTCGGATCGAAGATTGCAGCTGCGAGGGTCAGCGGGATTAAGATGATCCAGCGGCGCCAGAATGCAGCGATTGCGAGTCCAGGGAAGACCAGCCAGCCCATGTGTCCCGTCAGGGCGATCGCGTTTCGGATCTTCTGCCCGAACGCTTGCCAGCCGTACGTTTTCATATAGCCGGTGAGGACGGCGGCCGGAGCGGCGCCGGTCGACAGACGGCCGTAGATCTGGAAGCCTCCGATGACGATCGCAGGCGTGAGCGCAACGAACCAGGCGGGCCGCCAGCGCCAGCCGTACAGCAGCAGGATGGGAATCAGGACAACGGCCTGGTATGAATCGAGGACCGCTAACGCCATCGGGAAGCAGGATGCCACCAGCCACGGCATGGACCGGTTGTCGACCGCGCGCACGAACATCGCAATTGCTGCCAGCCAGAATGCCACGAATGGAACGTCTGTTTCGAGCGAATTGCCATTAACGACAAACACCGGGGTTACGAGAAACAGCATTGTCGCCAGAAGGGGTTGCTCCGTGAATCGGCGCGCCAGGGCCAGCGCGGCCGCGGCCGCAATCAACGAAAACACGATATAAGCCGCGTGAAACGGGACTTCACGGATGTCCCGGAAAATCGCGAGCAATCCGCCAAGGATCCACTGGACCAGGGGCGGATGCGTGTTGCCGCGCATATCGACGTGGTCGCCCATGAATACGAATTGGGCGTGATCGGGATGGAGCGGATCAATCTGCGCCTGCTCCGCCCCATACAGGAAATAAACGTCGTCGCCCTGAATCGCCTGATTCAGGAACGGCAGACGCAACGCGAGTACAACGAGGAAAACGAGGGCGAGTTGCGCCCCGAATGACCTCAGTCGGCTGCCTGTCGGGCTGGCGTCTCTGGCTTCCAACGTACGACCGGTTTGCGTGCCGCGCCCACTTCATCCACTCGCGACGTGCGGGTCAGGTGCGGCGCTTTAATCACCAGTTGCGGGTCCTCTTCCGCCTCCTTCGCGATGGAGATAAGCGCGTCGATAAACTGGTCCAGCTCCTGCTTGCCTTCCGTCTCGGTGGGCTCAATCATGAGCGCGCCGTGGACGATCAGCGGGAAACTCACCGTGTAGGGATGAAAACCATAGTCGATCAGCCGCTTCGCGATATCACCCGTACGCACTCCATACTTCGCCTGGCGGGCGTCGCTGAATACGCATTCGTGCATGTTGGGGCTCTTGTACGGCAGCTCGTAGTAAGGCTCCAGCAGCTTGCGGATGTAGGTGGCGTTCAGGACGGCATCCATGGTGGCGTTCTTCAGGCCCGGCCCTCCATGCGCCATGATATACGCCAGAGCTCGCACGAGTACGCCATGATTGCCGTAGAACGCTTTCACGCGTCCGATCGATTGCGGCAGGTCGTAGTTCCAGGCCCATTGATCGCCGACGCGCTTCAGCCGTGGACCCGGCAGAAATGGCTCCAGGTGCTTCTTGATGGCGACGGCGCCTGAGCCCGGACCTCCGCCCCCGTGTGGCGTGGAGAAAGTCTTGTGCAGGTTCAGGTGCATCACATCAATGCCAAAATCGCCGGGCCGCGAGATGCCGACCAGCGCGTTCATGTTCGCGCCATCCATGTATACCAGCGCGCCCTTGGCGTGGAGAATGTCGGCCGCGCGGTTGATGTCGTGCTCGAAGACGCCCAGCGTGTTCGGGTTGGTCACCATCATGGCGGCCACGTCTTCGGTGACGGCTTTTTCCAGCGTTTCCAGGTCGATGAACCCGTGCTGATTCGATTTGATGTTTTCTACAACGTAGCCGGCTGTCGCGACCGTGGCGGGGTTGGTGCCGTGGGCAGAATCCGGGACCAGGACCTTCTTCCGGGCATTGCCGCGCGATTCCAGCAGCGCGCGCACGAGCAGAATACCGGTAAATTCACCGTGCGCACCGGCGGCGGGCTGCAGCGTCACCGCGTCCATGCCGGTGATCTCGGCCAGCGCTTTTTCCAACGCCGCGACCACTTCCATTACGCCCTGGGATAACGATTCGGGCTGGTAGGGGTGCGCCCAGGCGAGGCCTTCGGTCCGCGCCACGAGCTCGTTAACGCGGGGGTTGTACTTCATCGTGCAGGAGCCGAGCGGGTACAGGCCGTAATCGATCGCGTAGTTCTGGGTCGAAAGCCGGGTGAAGTGGCGGATCGTCTCCACCTCGCTCACTTCCGGGAAGCCCTCAATCTGGTCGCGCGTGTTCTCGGCGCCGATCGCCGACGCCGGGTCGACGGCCGGCACGTCCAGTTCGGGCAACTGGTATGCATGCTTGCCGGGCGAGCTGCGCTCAAAGATTAAGGACTCGTTCTGATTGACGTGCTGCCGAACTTTTTTGATCATTTTCCGAAAGCCCTCCCGACCTCGTCCATCTGCTCGCGGCGGTTCATTTCGGTCGCGCACAGCAGCATGGCGTTTTCCAGTTCCGGATAAAAGCGCTTTAGCGGTAAACCTCCAATGATCTTCTTGTCGAGCAGTGCGGTATTGATCTGATCTGGCGTGCGGCCGTTGGTGGCCGCCACGAACTCGTTGAAGAACGGCCCGGAGAAGCGCTGGGGCGTCTTGGAGGCCAGGTAGTGCGCTTTGGAGAGGTTCTGTTCGGCCAACTCGCGCAGGCCGCGCTTCCCGTAGACGGTCATGAAAACCGTCGCCATCAGCGCAATCAAAGCCTGGTTAGTGCAGATGTTAGAGGTCGCCTTCTCACGCCGGATGTGCTGTTCACGGGTTGCAAGCGTCAAACAGTAGGCGCGATTCCCGTTGGTGTCCTTGGTTTCGCCAACCAGCCGCCCGGGGATCTGGCGCATAAATTTCTCTTTGGTGGCGATGATGCCGGCGTAAGGACCGCCATAGCTTGGCGAAATCGCAAACGACTGCAGCTCGCCCGCTACGATGTCGGCATCGCGCGGAGGTTCCAGCAGCCCGAGCGAGACCGCTTCTGTGAACACGTAGACCAGCAACGCGCCATGTTTGTGTGCGATTTCGGCCGCCTTACGCGAATCCTCGATGATCCCGAAAAAATTCGGCGACTGGATGATGACCGCGGCGGTCTCCTTATCGATTTTGCTCTCCAGGTCGGCAAGGTCGAGACGGCCTGAATCGTGGTCGTAATCGAACTCCGCGACTGGCATGCCCTGGTGGCGCGCGTAGGTCCGCAGCACTTCACGATATTCCGGGTGCACCGTGCGCGAAATCACGATGCGATCGCGCCCGGTGACGCGCATCGCCATCATGGCGGCTTCGGGAACCGCGGAAGACCCGTCGTACATCGAGGCATTGGCCACCTCCATGCCCGTGAGCTGGCAAAGCATCGTCTGGAACTCGAAAATCGTGGTCAGTGTGCCTTGCGCGATTTCGGCCTGGTATGGCGTGTAAGAAGTTAGAAATTCGCCGCGCGAGACCACCGTATCGACCAGGACCGGCCGATAGTGGTAATAAGCCCCGGCGCCGAGGAAACTGGCATATCCATCGGCGTTTTCGGCTCCGCGCGCGCGAAAATAGTCAACAATCTCGTATTCCGATTTGCCCGGCTCGATGTTCAGGGGCCGGTCCAGCCGCACTTCCGGCGGCAGATTGGAAAACAGATCTTCAAGTGAACTCGCGCCGATTGCGTCGAGCATCTCGCGGCGCTCGAGATCTGACTTCGGTAGGTATCGCAACTTTTATTTTAAAAGATGCACCACATGGAAAGGGTGGATGCTCGTCTGAGATTGGCCGACCCGTCGTACCCCAGATGGCGTAGAAGTGTTGCGATTCCCAGCAGAAGTAGTAATGCAACAGCCCATCAGCAGCCTGTCAGGACGTATTACAGCTCCGCTTTCGGCGTCTCACCCACTGACCGGCGGCTCAAAATTCGACCTGCCACCAGGATGCCGATGGCTGCTGCCGCCTCAGCACAGTAGAGGAAGGTTTTTGAGGGCTCCAAGGCCTGGGTTACGGCCGGGTCGGTGAGAATCATTTCGCCGCCCACCTTCCCGAGGATTGCGGCGCCGAGGTACATGATGAGGGGGTAACGGTCCATCAGGATCGACAGCAGGTTGCTCGAGAAGATAACGAATGGGATGCTGACACAGAGCCCGAAAATGATCAGGGGGACGCTGCCTTTGGAGGCTCCCGCGACAGCGAGCACGTTATCGGCGGACATGGTGATGTCGGCAAAGACGATATACCACACGGTCTTGAGGAATTGCCTGGAACTTGCCGTAGTGGATTCTGGAGAGCTGACGTCAGAAAAGACTTTGACGGCGATCCAGATCACGAATAATCCGCCCAGTAGCTTTACATAGGAAATCGTGAGGAATTGGGCGGCAACGATTGTGATGGCGATGCGAAGAATCACTGCGCCGAGGGCGCCGAGCGTCACGCCGAGACGACGCTGCGGGGGCGGCAGGGAACGCACCGCCATGGCAATCACGAGTGCGTTGTCTCCGGCCAGCAGGAGATCGATTACAACAATGGTCAGAGAATCGATCAGCAGGCCGGGGACAGCATGAGGCATTCTTAAGCAATTAGTGGACAGGCTGAAGCCTGTCCCACCTAGTGGCTCGCAGCCTCGGCGCTGACGTAGGCTTCGTATTCCTCGGAGGACATCAGTTCATGCAGTTCGGCGGGATTGGAAATGCGGATCTTGGCGAGCCAGGCGGCTCCATGGGGATCCTCGTTGAGTTTTTCAGGCGCGGTTGCGAGCAGTTCGTTGGCTTCAATCACCTCGCCTGAAACGGGGGCGTAGACGTCGGAAACGGCCTTAACGGATTCCACCGAACCCAAAGCCTTGCCCTTCTCGGCGGAGGCGCCGACCTTGGGCAATTCGACATAGACAATGTCTCCCAATTCCTTTTGGGCGTGATCCGTAATCCCGATCACTCCAATGTCGCCTTCGGCGTTCACCCACTCGTGTTCTCTGGTATAGCGAAACTCTTTTGGAAACATGTTTATTTTGCTCGCTTGTAGAACGGTGTTGGAATCGTAATCGCCTCGACCGGCTGGTTGCGAATCATGATCTCGATGCGCTGTCCAGGAACTGCCCGGTCTACGGGCAAATAACATAGCCCGATATTCTTGCCTAACGTCGGCGATGGGCCACCGCTCGTTACCCACCCCGCGGGTGCGCCATCGAGATTCACCTCATAACCGTCGCGGCCAATCCCACGGCCAACCATTTCAAACCCGACAAGTTTGCGTTTCACTCCCTCGGCTTTCTGTTTTTCAAGCACCGCTTTGCCCTGGAAGTCGCCTTTGTCCAGCTTGACGATCCAGGCCAGGTCGGCCTCGTAGGGCGTAATGGACGCGTTAATCTCGTGACCGTACAGCGCCATCTTGGATTCAAGGCGCAGGGTGTTGCGGGCTCCCAGGCCGCAGGGTTTAATTCCAAACTCCTCGCCGGCCGAGAGAAGTTCCTTCCAGATGCGGGGCGCTTCGTCAGGCGAGATGTAGATTTCGAAGCCGTCTTCGCCGGTGTAGCCGGTGCGCGCGATCCGCGCCCAGATACCGGAAACCTCGCCGTCCTTGAAGTGGTAATACTTAATCGGAGCGAGATCGGTCGCCGTGAGCTTCTGCAATGTAGGAAGCGCTTTCGGACCCTGGATCGCCAACTGCGCATAACGCGGACTGGCGAATTCAACCTTCGCCTGGAAGCGATTTGTGCTGTCGATATGCTCGAAATCTTTGTCCTGATTCGAAGCGTTGACGCAGATGAAGTAATGATCGTCGTCCACTTTGTGGACCAGGATGTCATCTACGAAGCCGCCATGGTCGTATAACAGGCCGGAATAGTGCGCCTGCCCGATTTTCAGCTTCGAGGCGTCATTGGTTGCGATGTAGTTGACGAGGGCCAGCGCCTCGGGGCCGCGGACCTCGATTTCTCCCATGTGGCTGACGTCGAAGAGGCCGACGGCGCGGCGTACGGTGTGATGCTCATCGATAATGCCGGAATACTGCACCGGCATGTCCCAGCCGCCAAAATCGACCATCTTGGCGCCCATTTCACGGTGGACGGCGTTCAGTGGGGTAACTTTCAGCGAGGCAGTAGGCGTGGTCATACTAGCGGAAGTACCATTATCGCAAGCTTATCGCCCCAAACGCTGGCAAGCTAAAGGCGAACTTCTTTTTATGTGAAAGGGTGGAGGAGGCGGTTTCGCCCGCCTCCGAATCAGTTGGACGACGCGGGGCAGCCTCTCTGAAGGGTTGCTGTCAGATGAGATGCGGACGCTCCGGACAAAGTAACCCAGCCGCCTTCTACGCGCCAGCATCCATATCGGACTCCGCAGTCGTAGTGAAAATGAGTATCGATTTTTAAGAGTGAGGAATAGATTATGGCGACAGCCGCGGTCCACGCGAAACATGAGAAAACTGCTTACGAGAAGTGGCAGGAGACGATTGATGAAGCGCTCACAGATAACGCGTGGGACGAATACGACTGCGATATCTGGCGCATTGTTGCGGAGTACAACAAGTTTCTGGGTGGAACTCCCGGCTACAAGCCGCTGGACTGGAAGACGGTTAAGGCCATGCTTTGGACCGAGAGCGGCGGACCGTCCAACGCCGCCTGGAAGTCACGGCCAATGCAGATCGGAAACTCCGGCGACCCGGGTTTGAAAGCACTGCTGGGAGGGCAGGAAGGCGGATCCCTGATCATCCCTCCGAGCCTGAAATCCGGCCTGACGGTGCAAATCGCGGGCGCCGATCCACGCATGAACATCCGGGCAGGCGTCGGGTATCTTTTGATGAGGTGCGCAAAATTCGACCAGCTAACTACGACCGAGGGCCCTGTCGTTCCGTATACGATTAAGCCGGGCGATAGCTTCGACAAGATTGCGCGTGAGAATGGGTCGACACCCGCCACTTTGCAGAAACTCAATCCCACTGCAAAGGTGCTTATGCCCAAGCAGACGATCAGCATTCAAAAAGCCAAGACACGTACGGTGATTGTCGGGTGGGAGCCGATCACTAATGCTACGATCGCCAACAAGTACAACACGCGCGATGGAAGGTATGCCGACAAACTCGCGTATTGTTTGACGATCATAGAGAGGTCGAAACGGGGATTGCAGTGCCAATAGTGAATCGGCTGGCCGGCGCCGCGCTGATCGTTAGTCTGTGGCAGGCGACAGGTAGCGCCGCCGAACCGCCATTCACCGGCACATTTGAGGGAACGGGACGCGCTTGCTATGGCGGCTTGTACGTCCGAACGAAGACCATCTCATGGTCGACCCCGTTTAGTGCCTGCAAACGTGTGCCGTATGAGGTGTTGGAGCGAAGTGAAAAAGGCAACGAGCGGCGATTCACGTTTCGTCTGAAGTCGTCGAGCAAGGCGTGCCGCTACGGCGTGCTGTATCTCTACCACGGTGCGTCGGCCAATGCTGATATCGATTGGCATGTGATCGGCTACGCGACGTTCGAAGACTACAAAGCAGACCAGCAAAACGGGTTCAAAGCGGATTCGCCACAGGCGCTGTCCTGTTCGCTGGTTACGCGCTAGTGGGCCCTGTGGCAGAAGTCGGGCAGACGAAACCGCCTGCCCCACCGAGCCGCATAGCCGCAACCAACGGTAACCCTCGGATTGAAAAGCCATTACACAGCTTCAGATTCTTCGAGCCTCAGTATGTGCGAAGCAGCTTGGTGGGACCGGCGTTTTCGCGTGTCCTTTCTCGGTAAAGTCCAAAGGCAGGCTGAAGGCTGCTCCACCCTTCCACATCCTCCAATTTTCGCGGGACGGGAAGAATCAGAGGCTGTGAAATACCTTGGCTCGCCAAACACTAATGGGCGAAATAACCGTTGGCGTCGATAACGAGATCGGTCGGGTCTGTCACGAAAACAGAAATGGCTCCATTGGCCCCGCTTGGGACGATAGCGGCATTCGCAACCACTCTTCCGAGCGGTGAATTGAGCGTTGAAACGTAGGGCTGTGTGATGCCTGCAGGCCAAACGCTTAAATAACCCAGGGTCAATAACGGAACCACGGTCAGGTTCAACGAGTAGGCTTGCGCGGACGGAGGAAGCCCGCAGTTGCCGCCCATCAGGAACATGCGGGTACTGTTCGTGGCCAGGCTTGGCGGGCCGTAGGGGGCCTGATACCCTTCTCCGGAGCGCGTATCGGCGGTTCTGCATGGCGTCACCGGATAAAAGTAGAGAGCACCAGGGCCTCCGGGTGGCGCAAAGTACCCGTCGACGTCAATGATGACGTGGGTGAGGTCGGAAGTGAAGACGTTTACGGCACCGTTTGTCCCGGCTGCGACAATCGCGGCATTCGCGACAATCCGCCCGTCCGAATTTAGTGTTGACACGAATGGCTGCTGCTTGCCTGCCGGCCAGAGCGAGACATACGAGAGCCGCGCTGCGGGCGCCGCCGTCATATTCAGCGAGTAGGCCTGGGCTGTTGCCGGAATGTTGCAAACGCCGGATATGGGAAATCTGCGCGTCTCGGCGGCGGACATCGGCTGGCCAGTGCGCGTATCGGCGGCACGGCACGGGGTTGCGGGATAAAACGCCAGCCCTTGCGTACCGGGAGGAGCGAAGTACCCATCGATGTCAACGACCACGTCGGCCGGGCCACTGACATAAAGGTTCACCTCGCCGGTGGAATCGGCTGGCACAATGGCCGCGTTGGCAACTACGGTTCCGTCGTACGAATTCAGTGTCGAGACCAGGGGCAAGGGTTGTCCCGCAGGCCAGACCGTCAGGAAAGTCAGGGGCACGGGAGGAACAACGGTGATGTTCAATGAATAGGCTTGAGCCGCTGAGGAAACACCGCATGAACTGGACAAAATCGGAAGCTGACGTGTTGCGTTAGCGCCCAGCGTGGGTGGGCCAAATGGACCAGTGAAACTCGGATCACGGGTGTCCACGACGCGGCAGGGATTAAGAGGATAGAACGCGAGCCCCGACGGTGCGGCGGGAGCCGGCGCCTTTCCGACTCCGTTCGATTGGGCAAACCAGAGTGCACCATCGGAACCTGCGGTGATTCCGAACGTGGCGTCGGCTGGATACAGGGCCGTCATCACTCCTCCCGTGGTGACACGATAGATCGCGCGATTGTTGTCAGCAACCCAAAGAGCACCGTCGGGTCCTGCAGTGACGCCGACATTTCCGTGGCAGAGCGTCGACGAGTGATCCGGATAAGGAAGGGAGCCCAGCGTGATTCGACCTCCAGTCGTGATTCTGCCGATGCCGGAGTCGTAACAATAGCCGCTCGACCGACCGCCTCCAGGCAGGAGTCCAAACCACAGCGCTCCGTCGGGGCCGGTAACGATGCTCTCGCTGGGAATGCTGGACAGTTGAAATTGCGCAACAGTGCCGGGCGATGTCGTCGTGAATCGCCCGATATAGCTGCCTGAGGTGAACCACAGCGCCTGGTCTGGGCCCGAAGTGATTCCTGCGGGACCGCCGTCGATATCTGTGGGTAGGGGAAACTCCGTGATGATTCCGGCGGTCGAAATGCGGCCGATCTGGCTCGGGCTTTGTTCCGTGAACCAAAGCGCTCCGTCGGCCGCACCCGTCATTGCGATCGGCTTCGCGGCTGTCGTTGGTAGTGGATATAGCGTGATGGCGCCAGCAGTCGTGATTCGCCCGATCATGCCGAGGTTCGGGTTGTTGGAAGACGCCGTAAACCAGAGGGCGCCATCGGGCCCGGCGGTAATGCCGCGCGTGGAAACGCCGGGCGCGGAGATTGCGTACTCAGTAAGGGCGCCAGCCGTCGTGATGCGGCCGATCTTATTGGTTTGCTCCGTGAACCAGAGCGCTCCGTCGGGTCCATTGACGATGCTCCACGGCTTTCCCGCCGTACTGATACTGGTGATGGACGAACCGCCGGCCTGATTGATGTTGATCAGGATGCCGGCGACGGTGAACGAAGCTTTGCGGGCGATGAGCGGGTTGGCGGCCACGGAAACGGTCAGAGTGCCGCTGCCGGCGCCGTTTTCCGTGGATGTGAACGCGATCCAGGGGATGAGGGTCGTGGCGGTCCAGGGAGCGTCGGGCGCCGAAGCGGTGATGGTAAGCGTCACCGTGCCGCCTGCCGCGAGAAGCGTCGAGTCGGTTGGGGTAACGCTAAAGCTTGGGGGCACTCCGCCCTGGATGAGCGTGAAAGTCTGACCATTGACGGTGATGCTTCCTGCTCGGGAAAGGATCGAGTTGTTCGGCGCCGCCGAGTAAGCGACCGAGGTATTGCCGGTTCCGACCGCGGGCGAGATCACGGTCAGCCATGCTGTATTACTCGTCACGGTCCAGCTTGCGCCCGGAGGATTGACCGCAACCGCGATGTAGCCGAGGCGGCCGGTGGAATTCCCGTAATCGATGGTAGGCGTCAGTGTCACGGGTGGAGGATTCGCGGAAGCGGCGAAGAGCATCACGACGGGGCCGCCCGCCGCGACAGTGGTTCCATCGGCGGAGAGCGCCAACGAACTCCCTAATCCTCGAGTCCCGGTTCCAATGATTTTGGACCCCGACAGGTTCCATGTCGCATTCGCGCGGCTGAACGCCCATAGAGCGCCCGCGCCATTGTTGTCGCCGGGTCCACCAACGAGGACGATATTGCCGTCGGCCGAGATCGCCACCGAACTACCCTGCCGCGCCTGGCCCGATGCCCCTCCACCCACGAGTTTGGAGCCCTGTTGCGTCCAGGTCCCATTCGCCTTGACAAAAGTCCAGGCGGCGCCGGTGGCGTAGTTGTCGGCCGGCCCTCCGAGCACCACGGTGTTGCCATCGGCGGAGATATCGGCGGAGGAGCCCACCTGGGGGAGGCCTGTCGCATCGGAAGGCGTCAATTTACTACTTTGTTGGGTCCACTGCCCGTTTGCTCGGGCGAAAACCCAGGCGGCGCCGAGGTCATTGGCGTCGCCCGCATCAGTCATCACAAGCGTACTGCCATCGGCAGAGAGGGCAAGCGCGGTGCCTTGCACGGGATGGGAGCTTGCGGAACCGGAGCCAGTCAATTTGCCGCCTTGCCGGGTCCAAACGCCGTTACTACGAGTGAAAACCCATACCCCGCCGACGGAGTTGTCGTAAGGGGCACTTATCGCCGCTGTATTCCCATCATTTGAGATGGCTACAGACGAGCCCTGTTGGGCGGAACTCGATCCCGTACCCATCAGTTTGCTGCCCTGCTCCGTCCAAACGCCGTTGTTCCGAACGAGGATCGACGCGGACCCCGCGCCGTCATTGTCCAGGGGCATGCCCACAATGAGCGTTGCGCCGTCGGCGGAGATGGCGAATGAGCGCGCCTGAGTCCAGTCTATATTAGCCGAAAGCGGCCCCTGCTGGCTCCAGACCCCGTTCGATCGAGTGAACACCGTGGGCTGAGCGGCGAAAATGATGGCCGTGTTGCCGTCTGCGGTAAGAAGCGCATTTCCAGCAAGTTGGAAACTACCCTGCTGATAGAACTGGCCCGGTGCGCCGTCAGCAAAGCGGCAGGCTGACAAGGCTGTCAGCACCGCCGCCGAGGCGATCTTCATAGAAGATGTAGTGCGTTATGGGTGTCCGAAATATCCGTTTGTATCGATCACCAGGTTTGTTCGGTCACTTACGAATACCGAGATGCCTCCATTTGTGCCGGCGGGAACAAGTGCAGCGTTGGCGACCACCCGTCCCAGGGGGGAGTTCAGGGTCGACACGTAGGGTTGCGGCATGCCCTGGGCCCAGGTCGTCAGGTAGAGCAGCGGCCCGGGAGGCACAGCCGTGAAATTGAGCGAGTATGCCTGTGCGGTGGCCGGCAGGCCACACGTCGAGGCCATGGCGAATGAACTGACGCTGTTAGCAGCAAGGGTTTGTCCGGAGCGCGTATCGGCAACACGGCAGGGCGTTACGGGATAGTAGAACAAAGCGTCCGGGCCTCCTGGAGGCGCAAAATAACCATCGATGTCGATCACGACATCGGTTGGGTTCGAGGCAAAAACGTCGACGGCGCCGTTTGTACCTGCAGGAACAATGGCGGCGTTTGCGACGATTCGACCGTCGGAGTTCAGCGTGGAGACGAGTGGTTGGGTCTGGCCCGCCGCCCAGGCGGATAGATACGTGAGTGGACCTGGCGGGACGGCGGTCATGTTCAGTGAGTAGGCTTGTGCCGATGCCGGAATGGTGCAGGCGCCCGAAATCTGGAAACTTCGCGTCTGGCCACCGCCCAGTGCCTGGCCGCCGCGGGTGTCCGCGACGCGGCATGGTGTTGCGGGATAGTATGCGAGGCCGTTGCTGGTGGAACCGTCGAAATAGCCATTGATGTCGATAATTACGTCGGTGGCGTCGCTTGCGTAGACATTAACATCGCCGTTCGTGCCCGCCGGCACGATGGCGGCGTTCGCAACAACCGTTCCGTCATAAGAGTTCAGAGTGGACACCAGGGGCTGGGTCTTTCCAGTTGGCCAGATCGTGAGGAAATTCAGCGGAGCCGGCGGCACCACGGTGACGTTCAAGGAGTACGCCTGGGCGCTGACGGGAATGCTACAAGCGCTGGAAAGCATTGCAACGTCGCGAACGGAATTCGCAGCCAGGGGGCCCTGGGCACTCCCCCGCGTATCCAGGACGCGACAGGGAGGCAAGGGGTGAAACCCTAGACTGGAAGAAGCGGTGGGTGATGGAAATCGTCCGATACGATGAACCCCAGCGAACCAGAGCGCATTGTCGGGCCCGGTTGTGATGCCGAATACGGCATCGGCGGGATACCGGGCGGATAAAACACCCGTCGTCGTAACTTGCGCGATCTGGCTGCCTGTGTCGGCCACCCAAATAGAGCCATCAGGGCCTGTCGTGACGCCGATGCTGCCCATACAGATCCGCGTCCCAGTAACGACATTCGGCAATGATATGACCGTTAGTTGGCCTGTGGTCGTAAGTCTGCCGAGGGAAGAGTCTTCGCACGTGAAATGCGGAGTTAGTGGTCCTAGAATCCCAAACCAAAGGGCACCGTCGGGGCCGGTCACGATGCCCTCGCTCAACTCGGCCGGCCTTCCTAATGTAGGTGAGGGCACGCCGGCGGAGGGTACCGCAAACTGCGTCACGGTTCCGGACGTGGTCATGCGGCCGACGTAGGTACTGTAAGTGAACCAAAGGGCTCCATCGGGGCCCGAAGTGATTCCCAACGGCCCACCATTCGGGTCGCCAGGAACTGGATACTCCGTAATCGCACCACTCGTGGTGATGCGACCGATTTTTCCCGGCTCGGTAAACCACAAAGCGCCGTCGGGTCCCGTGGTGATTGCCAGAGCATTCTCGCCTGTGGACGGAAGCAGATAAAGCGTGCTCGTACCTGTCGTTGTCATTCTCCCGATGAACCCCAGGCCCGCGCTTGACGAGAAGGCGGTGAACCAGAGCGCCCCGTCAGGGCCTGCCGTAAGACCATGCGTCGATAATCCAGGTGTTGAGAGGCTATACTCGGTCACCACACCAGCCGTGGTGATTCTTCCGATGGTGCTCTGTTGTTCGGTAAACCACAAAGCTCCGTCAGGCCCATTGACGATAGCCCAGGGCGCGCCGGACGTGCTGAATGAGCCGAGTTGAGACGCGCCGGTCTGGGTGATTGTGAATAGTTGATTCGCAATCGTGATCGTTCCGATTCGATCGATTAATGGATCCGGCGCCACAGAGTATGCCACTGTGCCATTTCCGGCACCGCTCGTCCCGGAAACCAAAGTGATCCAGGAGGCGTTGCTCACTGCGGTCCAGGGTGCGTCCGGGGGGGTTCCAGTGACCGCAATGGTTCCCGTACCACCAGTGGCGGCAATAGTCACCGTGTTCGGCGAAAGGAAGAAAGCCGGTGCGACGCCGTTTTGAACGAGGGTAAACGTCTGGCCATTGATCACAATGGTTCCGGTCCGCGAAGCGACTGAATTGTTGGGTGCGGCAGAATAGGCCACCGTCGTGTTCCCGGATCCGCTTGCCTGCGAAACCACGTTCAGCCAACTGGTATTGCTGCTGACTGTCCAACTCGTTCCGGGTGACGCAAACGCGGCGCTGAAGGATCCTAGTCCTCCGTTCGAGTCGGTGAAGGCGAGGGTTGGCGTCAGGGTCACTGCGGGTGGCGTCACTGAGGCGGCATAAATGGGGATGGATGCGCCTCCCGCAGATAGCGTGCTGGCGTCTGCGGAGAGCGCCAATGATGGTCCGCGACCACCAGGAGTACTTCCGGCGAGCGCCGGGCCCAACTGAGTCCATGTAGAATTCGTGCGAGTAAAAACCAAAATGGCTGATGCGGAATTGGTGCCGGGAAACGCACTCGCGGCGGCGGTATTCCCATCCGCCGACAGCGCCACAAGCTGCCCTTGATCCATCTGACCGGCAGGCGCAGCGCCGGCGAGTTTGGGACCTTGCTGGCTCCAGACGCCGTTGACCCGAACGAAGACCCAGGATGCCCCAAGATTCAGGGCATCGGATGGTCCACCGAGAATGGCGGTGTTGCCGTCCGCGGAAAGGGCCACAGAGGTCCCCATCTCCGGCGCGCCAGCAGGATCGGAGGGCGTCAGTTTTCCCCCTTGCTGACTCCAGACTCCGTTCGAGCGGGTGAAGATGTATCCCGCCCCGACGTTGTTCGAATCATACCGGTCGGGAATCAGAAGGGTATTCCCATCACCGGAAAGTGCGACAGCTAGCCCAAGGTATGTACTCGCTCCCGCGACAACCAGTTTTCCACCCTGCTGGCTCCACGCGCCATTGTTGCGTGTGAAGACCCAGATCGCGCCTGTTGGAGAGTCATACGGGCCTCCCATTGCGACGGTGTTCCCGTCGCTGGAAATCGCTAACGAGGCGCCCTCCTGAGTGTTGCTCGAGGCCCCTGTACCGATCAACACCCCTTGCTGGGTCCAACTTCCGTTGTCCTGGACCAAAACAACGGCTCCGCCCGTGTCGGAGACGTGTGCACTGGCAACCAGGGTGTTGCCGTCAGCCGATAGCGCAATGGTTCCAACCTGCGATACGTCAAATCCGGGTACGATGATGGGTCCCCGGAATGTCCATGCTCCGTTCGAACGGGTGAAAACCTGGAGTCCAGCCGCCTGGACGATGGCCGTGTTGCCATCGCCGGAAAGAACCACATTGCCCGAAATGGCGATGCTCGCCTGTTGATAAAACAGACCTGTCGCGCCTTCAGCGAGAGCGCAGGTTGAAACGATCGAGATCAGGACTGGAACCGCAGATTTCATAAAACCTCGTGTCTCTAGGGGTGTCCGAAATATCCGTTGATATCGAGAATCAGGTCCGTTGGGTTTGTGGCATAAACCGCGATTCCTGAATTTGTCCCAGTGGGCACAATTGCCGCATTTGCTACCACGCGGCCGAGCGGAGAATTCAGTGTCGAGACGTACGGCTGCGTGCCGCCTTGCGGCCAGGTGGTAAGGTAACTCAGTGGTCCTTGTGGCACCACGGTGAAGTTCAGCGAGACTGCCTGAGGCGACGCCGGCAGGCCGCACGTCGAGCCCATGGAATAAGTGCCGATGCTGTTGGCAGCGAGGCTTTGCCCCGAGCGTGTATCGATCAAGCGGCAAGGGGTGACGGGAAAGAAGTACAAGGCCCCCGGTGCACCCGGTGGCGCGAAGTAGCCATCAACATCGATGACCAAGTCGGTAGGGTCGGAAGCGAACACGTCGATGGCGCCATTGGAACCTGCGGGCACGATCGCGGCATTCGCCACGATACGGCCATTGTCGGGCCAGGTCGAAAGATAGGTTAGAGGACCCACCGGCACCGCCGTCAAGTTCGCGAGTACGCCTGCACGTTGGTCATAGCGTGTCCGCCGCGTGGCTGCCATCCGGCAGGCCGTCGCGGCGTAGAATCCCCGTTTATGTGGGTCAAACGAACACCTGTGGGGATATCTGGAAAAATTGCGCAGGCCCGCCTCCAGATTGGCCGATCACAATGGCGGTGTTGCCGTCCGCCGAAAGCACAACCGGACCGGAAACAGATGCGCTTCCCTGCGGATAAAACAGACCTGTCGCGCCTTCAGCGAGAGCGCAGATTGATAAAATGGATATTACGGCGGGAACTGCGGATTTCAAGAGGGTACTCCACGTCGAATGTTACCACACCGAGCGCGCATTTAAAGGCGCACTTCCCGCACCGAATTACTTCTAAACGTGGAGTTTATTCCGGCTGAGGCTCCAACGGCTCCGCCTTGTCTTCAATATCTCCGAGGTATGACGACAGTGCCATCTGTTCGTATTTCACACCCACGAGGCCGCTGCGCAATCCCGTGCGCCCGGCCTCGACGGAAATAATGGAACCAGGTTCCAGTGCAACCGACTTGAAACCATCGCCCGCTTGTGGCGAGATGGCGACAAACGGCGTCTTGACGCGATAGAGCTGCGGCATCCGTCCGGATCTTCCTATAGGAAATTAGTGATTTCTTCTATATTACCGCTTGTCCGGGGAAGATGCCAAGAGGGAATGTACTAAGTAACCGCTACGCCGCACTGCCAAGAATTTGCCGAGCCGACAGCTTATTTCTTGGCTGTCGCAGCCGGCGGTTCCTGTTTCGTGGCCTTGATCGTCATTACCTTCTTTTCGCCCGACCCATCGTTTGAGTACGAGGTCAATGTGTAGGAGGTGGGAGTGCGGTCGGAGATGACGTCCTTGTTGGTGTACTTCTTACCCATCATCATGATTTCGCCGGTGAACACGAGGTCGTTGCCCTCCTTCTTACCGGTTTCGAGCATCAGCCCTGGCGTCATGGAGTCGACCCAGGCATATTTGTAAACCTTGTCGTTCGGATCCCAACTCATCACGCCGTGGCCGGAGAAGGCTCCCATCGTGCTCTTGGAGCGAACCTCCATGATCAGGCTGAAACCACCCGGATACATGCGAGCGGTAACGCTGCCGGAGCCTGTGCCGGCCTTCATCATGGGACTCTCCTCGTATGCCTCGTCCGTCGTCCAGGACCCGACCAGGTCGCGAAGTTCCTTCATTTCGGGTCCGGGTTTCGGCATCCCCGGAGCGGCGGCTGTTGCAGCGGGCTTCTTTTTCGGCTCAGCCTTCTTGTCCTGAGCCCAGGCGGCTGTAGATAGCAGCGCAGCCGCAATAATAGCGACGTACTTTTTCATGTCCTTCTCCCCAAGTTGACGTTGACTACTGCGCTGCAGCATATCAAATCCGCGAACCCGGCACATCCTTGTAGCAAACCGTGGCAACCTGGAATTGTCAAATGGCCAAGTTCAAGCCCGCAGGATCGAAGAAGCCCGGCTCAGCGACAAAGGCTAAGGGCGCGATTCCGTGCGTTATCATCATCGTAGTCGCAATCGGGATTATCTGTTTGCTGTTCTACGTGACGCTTTCGTCCAGCACCACTCCATGAGAATCGATAAACGCACCGCGCAGCAAATGCGCCCGGTAAAGATCAATACCAACTACCTGTTAACGGCCGAGGGTTCCGTAGTGATGGAATGTGGTAACACGCGCGTGCTATGCGCGGCTTCGGTCGAGGAAACGGTGCCGTCTTTCTTGCGCAATACCGGCCGGGGATGGGTTACGGCCGAATACTCTATGCTGCCTCGCGCCACCGTGACGCGGACTCCACGCGAGGTCGGCAAAGGACGGCCATCGGGACGTACGCACGAGATCCAGCGTCTCATCGGTCGTTCTCTCAGGTCGGTGGTCGACCTGACGTTGCTGGGCGAGCGCAGTGTGATCCTGGATTGCGATGTGATTCAGGCAGATGGGGGCACGCGCACAGCGGCTATCACGGGGGCGTTCGTTGCCATGGCGCTGGCGGTTCGTCAACTTGTGGATCATCGCGTTTTGAAGAAGAATCCGATCCGCGACCAGGTGGCCGCCACGAGCGTCGGAATCGTTGGTGGCGAGGCCCTGCTCGATCTCTGTTACGAGGAAGACTCGCAGGCCGAGGTGGATATGAATGTCGTTATGACCGGCACGGGGTACTTCGTCGAAATTCAATCGACCGCCGAAAAGACGCCGTTTGATGATGCCCAACTTGCTTCCATGCTCGTTCTTGGTCGGCAAGGTATCCGGGAGTTGATCGCGATTCAGAAGCAGGCTCTGGGAACCTGATTTGTGGAAGTCGGAGCCACCTCCATGTCGACAAGTTGAAAACCAGCCTTGCATGGCTCGACGATAACTCTGCTCCTCCCTTCTAGATGCGACTCTACTGCGCCACTAAAAACCCGGGTAAACTACGCGAGTTTGTGGCGATCCTGGGCGGGGTCGAACCGCTGCCCAATCTTCAAGACATCGCACCGCCGGAAGAAACCGGCGAAACGTTCGAGGCGAACGCCGCCGACAAGGCAATTTATTACTCGCGGTTTTGCGACGAGCCGGTGTTTGTCGATGATTCGGGCCTGGCCGTAGACGCTCTCGGCGGGGCGCCCGGAGTCTATTCGGCGCGGTTTGCAGGCCCGCACGCCACCGATGACGAAAACAATCGGCTTCTATTAGAGAGGATGCACGGCGTCGAAAACCGCGCCTGCCGGTTCGTTTGCGTCGTGGCATTAGCGCGTCGCGGCCGTTTGATTTCGACGTTTCGCGGCGAAGTCGAGGGCAAATTGCTCAACGAAACTCGCGGTCCGAACGGCTTCGGTTACGATCCGCTGTTTTATTACCCGCCCTTCGGCTGTTCTTTTGGCGAGACGCCGGCGGAGCGCAAGCAGGAGGTCAGCCACCGGGGCAAAGCGCTTCGAGAGCTGCGAGGCTATCTCTTGGAGACCGGGAACCGCTAAACTTGTACGGGTAGGCATGGCGACCAAAGGCGCCGTAATCGGCATCAACGAAAGCAAGCTGCGCACGCGCGTCAAGAAAGCCACGCAACGCGCCGAGGCGCCAAAGGCGACGCCGATCGAGAGCACTGATCTCTCCGATCCCTCGCTATACATCAACCGTGAACTGGGGATGCTGGCCTTCCAGCGCCGCGTCCTCGAAGAGGCTCAGGACCCGAATAATCCCTTGTTGGAACGGGTGAAGTTCTTAGCGATTCTGGGTTCTAACCTGGATGAATTTTTCATGGTCCGCGTTGCGGGCCTGGTGGCGCAGGTAGATGCCGGCTCCCTCGAGGTCGGGCCCGATGGGATGACGCCAAAGGCCCAATTAATGGCGATCCGGCGCGAGGTGAAAAAGCTGCTCTCTGACGCGCACAAATGCCTGCGGGAGCAAATCATCCCGGAACTAGAAGAAAACGGGATCCAGATTCTTTCCTGGTCCGATCTGACACCAAAGCAACGGACCAAGATGTGCGCCTTTTTCAAAGAGGTGGTCTTCCCCGTTCTGACTCCGCTCGCTTTCGATCCCGGGCGGCCGTTTCCCCACATATCCAACCTGAGCCTGAATCTTGCCGCGGTGATTCGCGACGGCGCGGGGGCCGAGCATTTCGCCCGACTGAAAGTGCCCGATTCGCTCGCGCCACTCGTTCCACTGAATGGAAACTCGTCGAAGAAGAAACCCGGCCGCAGCCAACGAAAACGTGTGAGCCTGGTCTGGCTCGAAGATATCATCGCCGCGAATCTGAAAGAGCTGTTTCCGGGAATGCACGTGGTGGAAAGCCATCCGTTCCATGTGACTCGCGACGCCGAGGTTGCCATCAAGGAACTGGAGGCCGAGGATCTTCTCGAAACGATTGAAGAAGGCGTGCGCCAGCGGCGATTTGGCGATGTCGTGCGGCTGGTGGTCAGCGAAACCATGCCTTCGCAGATGCTCAAAATCCTGCTGAGCAACCTGGAGGTCAACTACAACGCCGTCTATCGTGTGAAAGGGCCGTTGTCGCTGAAACGGCTCATGGCGCTGCACGAGATTGAGCGTCCGGATTTAAAGGACATTCCGTTCGTCCCCGCACTGCCGGATGCGCTTAAGCCCAGCAGCGATATCGACGATATTTTCGGAGCGATCCGCCGCAGCGATATCGTGCTGCATCATCCTTTCGATTCATTTCAGCCTGTGATCGACTTCTTGCGCACCGCGGCGCAGGATCCCAATGTGCTGGCCATCAAGATGGTGCTGTACCGGGTTGGCAAGAACGCGCCGGTGGTGGAGGCGCTGCTCTCGGCCATGGAACAAGGCAAGCAGGTTGCCGTTTTGGTGGAGCTGAAAGCCCGGTTCGACGAGGAAAGCAACATCGAATGGGCGAGGGCGCTGGAACGGGAAGGCGTCCACGTGGTGTACGGGCTGGTGGGGTTGAAGATTCATTGCAAGGTAGCGATGGTGGTGCGGCGCGAGGGCGAGGCAATCCGCCGTTACGTCCACCTGGCCACGGGGAACTATAACGCTGTGACCGCGCATCTTTACACGGACCTGGGTATGTTCACTTGCGACAACCAGATTGCCGACGACGTCACAAATCTCTTCAACTACCTGACGGGCTACTCTGCGAAGAACAATTACCAGAAGCTGCTGGTGGCGCCGGTGAATCTGCGCAAGAAAATGCATGCGCTGATCGAGCGCGAAGTTGAGCATCAGAATCGCGGGAATCGCGGGCACATCGTTTTCAAAATGAATGCGCTCGTGGATGGCGGATTAATCAAGGCGCTGTATCGCGCTTCGCAGGCCGGGGTAAAAATCGAACTGCTGGTGCGAGGCATCTGTTGTTTGCGGCCTGGCATTCGCGGCGTGAGCGACAACATTGAAGTGACGAGCATCGTGGGACGGTTTCTGGAACATAGCCGCATTTATTACTTTCGCAACGGCGGCGAAAACGAAATCTATGTGGGCAGCGCGGATCTCATGCCGCGGAATCTGAATCGTCGGGTCGAGGTTCTCTTCCCACTGCGGGATGCGGCGGCCATCAAACGTGTGAAACAGGAGATTCTGGCGACGTACCAGGCGGATTCGGTCAAGAAAAGGAGGATGCGCAGCGACGGGAGCTACGTGCGGCTGCGAAGCGGAAACGAGAAAGCCGGGTTGAACAGCCAGGCGGTTCTCCTCGAGCGCGCCCGAGCTTCGATGCCGTCATAGGTACATTGGCCGGCCGCCATGGGACGCGAAATCGAGCGCAAATTTCTGGTCCAGGACGATTCCTGGCGGCAGTTTGCCGAATCCGAGACGGCGTACGTCCAGGGCTACATCTCGGTTGTCGCTGAGCGCATCGTTCGGGTGAGGCTCGCGGGCAAAAGAGCATTTCTGACGCTTAAGGGGCGGCATGATCAAACGGGCCGGGATGAGTTCGAGTATCCCCTACCCGTGGAAGATGCGCGGCAAATCCTGGAAACGATGTGTCTCAGGCCCCTGATCGAGAAAACCCGGTATATCGTGAGAGATGGCGGTTTGAAATGGGAAATTGACGAGTTTGGCCAGGAGAACCGCGGCCTCGTCATTGCCGAGGTAGAACTCGATAGCGTGGATCAGGAGGTTCGCCTACCGGCCTGGGTCGGCGATGAAGTGACCCACGACTATCGCTACAGCAACGCCTCCCTGGTTAAGGAACCTTATACGAGGTGGAGCGGGAGAGATTGAATGGCATATCATCTCAAATCCGGACATCACGTTCCGGACGAACTCAAAAGGATTGCCCGCGAGGAGTTAGAGTCGGCGGCGGCGAATTTACGGGGGGAGGGCGGCATCGACCGCTCCAAGGCAATCCACGAAACCCGCAAGAGTATTAAGAAGGTGCGGGCCGTGCTGCGGCTGATGCGGGATGAGTTAGGAGCGACGTTCGGACGCGAGAACACGCGACTACGAAACCTGGGGTTGATGCTTTCTGGCACGCGCGATGCTGCCGTCATGATTCAAACGTTCGACACCGTGCTCGACAAGTTCCGGCCGGAATTGGGGCGGCGTAAGCTGCCAAGCATCCGGCGTGTGTTGGTCGCGCGCAAGCAGGAAGCCGAGAAGCGTTCGAGCGCGGTAGTGGAACGCGCGGCGGGTTCCTTGCGGGCGGCCGCAAGTCGAGTCAAATCATGGCCGCTCGAAGAGGACGGTTTCGAAGCGCTTGCGCCGGGCCTGGAGCGGAACTTCCGGCGGGGACGCGCGGCGCTTGCGACGGCCCAGAAGAACCCCAAGGCGGAGAACTTCCACGAACTCCGAAAACGCGTCAAATGCCACTGGTATCACGTCCGGCTTCTGGAGTTGCTTTGGACGGACGTTATGACGGCCTATGAGAGCAGCTTGAAGGAATTGGAGACGTGGCTGGGTGACGATCACAATCTGGCGGTTCTGCTCGAGAAAATCTCAAGCCGGTTTCCGGCCAAAAAGAGCGAGATTGATCTGCTTAGCGGCTTGATTCAGCGCTATCAGGACGAGTTGCGCAAGAACGCCGTGTCGCTGGCAGAGCGTGTTTATGCCGAAAAGCCGAACCGTTTCGGAACACGTATGGAGCATTTGTGGGAGGCGTGGGAGTCACAGCCGAAGAGCTTCAAGGAACACGAAAAGGAGCGGCGGAAAGGGCCAGCCAGCGCACCCAAGGCGCAGAAGGCTGTCTCGCGAAAAAGCGCCGCCTAAGGGTCGTTGGCAACCGTCCGAACCCACGCGAAAGCAGACGGCTACTTATCTCGTAAATTTCTGATTCTAAGTGCCAAATGAGCCTTGCTTGTCGCCGTGAGGGCCGCAAGCGGCGATTGCCGCGGGCTGCTCCTGGAGACGCAGCCATGCGGGAGTGGAGTTCTCAAGTTTTCCACAATTTACCCCGATAGAAGGGGTATGGCGGAAGAGGTCTGTCACGCCGCATTACTGTCGGAAGCCGACTTCGACCTGGGCCGCCGGGCGATCCCAGGCGTTTGGGCGAACCTGGGTATCGTTCAATTCCTTATCGTAACGAGTTCTTTTTTTCACGAACATCCGTCTCCCGCGGCAGCTTTTTCCGTTGCAGTGATTGTCGCCGCCGTCGTACGGCTGGCGATCATCATCCGGCAGCCAGTGCTTTACGCGGCAAATCCGCGCCGCTGGGCGCAAATCTTCGGCGCTACGGTTTTAATTAGTGCAACGGCTTGGGGACTGCTGACCGGATATGCGCTGCTGCGGATCGGCTACTCCAATTGGAATGCCATTCTTTTCATTATCTGTGCGCTCGGGTTAGGCGCCGGGTCCCTGGTTTCGTTCACGCCTCGCTATTTCCTACTGGTGTGCCACGTTGCGCCGATGCTCGTTCCAGTCATTGCTGCTGACCTTACCCTGGGAGGACAACAGGGTTACGCGATGGCCGTCATGACGGCGGTGTTCATGGGCTTCCTGCTGCTCCAGGCGCGGCATCTTTACACCCGTTACTGGAACGGGCTTCGCGATCATCATCTGCTCGAATCCGCTAAGACGATGGCGGAGGCTGCAAGCCGTGCCAAGAGCGTGTTCCTTGCGAACATGAGTCACGAATTACGGACGCCGATGAACGGCGTCATTGGCATGACGGATCTAGCCCTGGAAACGGATCTGACCAGCGAACAGCGCGACCTGCTCCAGACTGCTCGGTGGTCAGCAGGGGCTTTGATGCAGTTGCTTGACGATGTTCTCGATTTCTCCACGATCGACTCCCATCGGTTGGTGCTGGAGATGGCGCCTTTCGATCCGCGCGTGCTGTTGGAAGACACACTGAGGACCTTCGCTCCCCTGGCGCGGCAGAAGAACCTGGCTTTAACCCATTCGGTTGATGCCCGGCTGCCCGCGCGCGTGGTAGGGGACGCGGGGCGTTTGCGGCAGATTCTGATGAACCTGGTCGGCAACGCGGTGAAATTCACGGAGAAGGGTAGCGTTTGTGTCGATGTCCGGCAGGAGAGCGATGACGCGTCACACGTCCGCCTGCACTTCACGGTCGAAGACACGGGTATCGGCATTTCACCCGATCAACAGGCGATCATCCTGGAGCCGTTCTTACAGGTTGATGGGTCGATGACGCGCAGCCATGGAGGTATGGGTTTGGGACTCACGATCTCGGCCCGACTAGTCCAGATGATGGCGGGACAACTGTCGGTGCAGAGCGAGATAGGCAAAGGGAGCGTGTTCCAATTCAACGTGCGCCTGGGTGTCGACCAACCTCTGCCCGATTCGCGAGAGGTGGCCTCGGTGCGTGAAGCGGGTTGACAGTTCCCGCCGCAAGGTCGCTAACCTGCCCTACTGGGGGCCGTTTAGTACTATGTGACTCTATTGTCTAGGACCCTAACGTACGATAGATCAAATATGCGCTACCTTCGATTCCTGGTCGTCTTTGTTCTCGCTTTCGTATTCATGACGCCCGCCGCTAGCGCGGGGGTGAAGAATCACGGCAAACACCCCAATTACAAGTACAAAGCCCCGAAGTACCAATACAAGAAGCCCAAAATCAAGGGCGTGAAGCACAGGCACTAAACCCGTCCGCTTTCACGATCTACTGTCCCAAAAGCGGACACACCCCGCCACGCTTTAGTCACGTAACCCACAGATTTAACGTATGTTGTCGGCTGGACCCGGATTTGCAGACTCTCTACCACTTGTTTTATGGAGACGGTCTGGAAGGATATCCGCTACGGTGCCCGAGTCCTGCTCGGCAATCCTGCGTTCAGCCTGATCGCCCTCCTGGCGCTGGTCCTCGGGATCGGGGCCAACACCGCCATATTTAGTGTCATAAACGCTGTCTTCCTGAAGCCTTTGCCCTTCCCTGACGCTGACCGTCTCGTCATGGTTTGGGAACATCGGGAGCAGGGCGACAAGACCAACGTAGCCAATCCACAGAATTTCGGGGATTGGCAAGCGCGCAATCGCTCGTTTGAAAAGATGGCGGCATTCATTGAAACGCCGCTCAACATCACCGGGCCGGGTACACCTGAGCAGGTGCCAGGCGCTCTTGTAACGCGCGATTTCTTCGGAGTTCTGGGAATATCACCAGAGTTGGGGCGCGATTTTACGGCCGAGGAAGATTCCCCCGGGGCCCTCGATGTCGCCTTGATCAGCGATTCGTTGTGGAAACGCCGTTTTGGCGCGAACCCCGGAATTGTGGGGAAGCAAGTAGCCCTTGGCCATACAAACGCGACCATCGTCGGGGTGGTGCCCGCAAATTTTCGTTTCCCAGGGATGAAATCTGAGCTTTGGGAGTTGTATACCATTAAGCGGGCTGCGCAACGGCGAGGCCGATTTCTCACCGGCCTAGCCAGGCTGAAGCCGGACGTGAGCCTGGATCAAGCCCAGGCGGATATGAATGTCATCGGCGCACAACTGCAGCGTGAGTTCCCGCAATTCAATACGAAATGGGGCGTGACAATACTGTCGATGCGCGAGCAGTTTGTCGGGGAGTTGCGTACCCCCCTGTTCGTACTGCTCGGAGCGGTGGGATTGGTCCTCCTGATCGCATGCGCAAACGTCGCAAACCTGATGTTGATGCGATCGAGCCGGGCAGCGCGAGATGGCCATTCGAACTTCGTTAGGAGCAACGCGAGCCCGTGTCATGCGCCAGCTTTTGATCGAGAGCGGCATGCTCGGCTTGCTCGCAGGCGCCATCGGCCTCGCAGTCGCCATCTGGGCCAAGGACGGCCTGGTGAACCTGCTGCCCGTAGACATGTCGGTCGCCCGGGCGAACGGGGTGAGCATCGATTTGAACGTCCTGGCTTTCACGTTACTTGTTTCCGTCGGGACAGCGTTACTATTCGGCTTGCTCCCGGCGCTGCGTTCGTCGCGTCCGGATCTCAGCGATTCCTTGAAGGAAGGCGGGCGCGGTGTCCATGGCAGTCTCCGCAAGAACCGGCTACGAGCCGTGCTTGCGGCTGCTGAGATGGCCATCGCGCTCACTTTGTTGATTGGCGCGGGGCTGTTGACAAAGAGCTTCCTGCGGCTGGCCAGCGTGCCGCCTGGTTTTCAACCTGAGAATGTGCTTACGATGCACATGACGCTCAACACACCACGCTATGCGGAGGACGACCAGATCGCGCCGGGACTCGCCGAAATCCTGCGGCGCGTGCAACGCATTCCGGGCGTGGTGAGCGCCGGATCGGTCCATTTTATTCCGCTCGGCAATGGTTTTGCGAAAACCGGCTTTCGCATTGATGGCCTGCCGATTCCAGCGCCCGGCCAGGAGCCAGGCACCGGCGTGTTAACAATTACGCCGGGGTACTTCGCCGCCATGGGCATTCCGGTTATGCGAGGGCGAGCCTTCACGGATGATGACGTGGCCGGGAAGCCGCAGGTCACGATCATCACGGAATCGTTTGCGAAGCAGTTCTTTCCGAATGAGAACCCCATAGGGCGGCACTTATTCGTCCAATGGGGCAGGAAGACACCGTACGAGATCGTCGGAGTGGTTGGCGATGTGAAGCATGAGGGCCTGGATCGAGCCTCCTATCCGACCGTTTACTTTACATACGCCCAGGAGCCGAACGGCTTCGCGAACCTCGTGATTCGCACAGCGGTTGATCCGCTCAGCATCGCCAGGACGGTACAAAGTGAGATCCACGCGTTCGATCCCCAACAGGCGGTCGCGGATATCCGGCCGCTGGATGTCCTGGTAGCGGAGTCGATCCAGCGTCCGCGGTTTCAGTCGACCCTCGTGGGCGGGTTCGCGCTGCTTGCTTTGCTGCTGGCCTCCATCGGTGTCTTCGGTGTGATGGCATATTCGGTGGCACAACGGACTCATGAAATTGGAATTCGAATGGCGCTCGGAGCTGAGCGCAACCAGGTCGTCAGGTTGGTGGTAAGGCAAGGGCTGACGATCGCATTATTGGGTGTCGCGGGAGGTTTGGCGGGAGCCTGGCTTCTGACGCGGTATCTGCAGACGCTGTTGTTCGGAGTGAGCCCGACCGATCCGGCAACGTTCATTCTTTTGCCGGTTCTTCTATGCGCTGTTTCTGCCGCCGCCAGCTATATTCCGGCGCGCCGCGCGGCCACGGTAGATCCGATCATGGCGCTACGTTACGAGTGAGGCCAGAGGTGATGATGTATAGAACGCTGCTTTTGCTTCTCTTATCCCTGGGCGCGCTAAGCGCGACCGACCGGAACGATTTTCACTGGTCGGGCAGCCTGGTGCCCGGACAATTGCTCGAGGTTAAAGGCGTAAAGGGCACGATCATCGCGGAACCCGCCCGCGGCCCGGAAGCGGAGGTCGTGGCGTCCCGCAGCAGCTCACGCTCCGATCCTTCCGACGTGGAGATCGCGGTTATCGAGAACGGCAGCGGCGTTACGGTTTGCGCGGTTTATCCGACGCCCGGAGGGGGGAACGCCTGCCAACCTGGCTCAACGGGGCGAAGCGGCAATGAGAACAGCGACATTAACGTCGATTTTATCGTTCGCGTGCCGCCGGGTGTCCGTTTCTCGGCTTGGACTGTAGAAGGATCGGTGGGGGCGGAACACCTCTCGGCGGATGTTGAGGCGCACACCGTGACGGGTAAGATCGACATCAGCACGGCAGGCATGGCATCGGCGAGCGCGATCAACGGATCGATTCATGCGATCCTTACCGGCGCAGTATGGCGCGATTCGAGGACTTTTTCCACCGTGAACGGCAATGTCGAACTCGAGTTGCAGCCCGGGATCAATGCCAATGTCCACGCCACAACCTCAGGCGGGCGCATCGATTCGGACCTTCCGATTGCACTTCATGGTCCGGCTAAGCGCGGCTGGTTCCACGCCACAATTGGGAAGGGCGGCCCGCAGCTTAAGGTCAGCACGGTGAACGGCGCGATCCATTTGAGGCAGATTGACGCTCCAACGGTTTAGTCGCGCCGATTGGATCGAACAGCATGATCAATGACATTCGACACGCGATTCGCGTGTTGGTGAAGAACCCTGGCTTCACGGCGGTGGCCGTACTTGCCCTGGCGCTGGGAATCGGCGCGAACACGGCGATCTTTAGCGTCGTGAATGCCGTTCTCTTGCGGCCGCTGGCGTACGATCATCCAGAGCAGTTGGTGCTGATCTGGCAGCACCTGGTCAAGTCGCCGCAGGTTGGCAAACTTGCCGCATCGGCGCCGGACTATATCGACTATCGCGACCAAAACCGGACGTTGCAGGCGGTCGCCGGCTTTAGCGGCGGCAACTTCAACCTTACCGGCCCAGGAACACCCGAACGCATTAACGGATTTCGCGTGAGCGCGAACCTGTTTAGCGCCCTGGGAGCTTCTCCAGTATTCGGAAGGACGTTCACGCCGGACGAAGACCAGCCGGGGCGCAATCGCGAGATCGTCCTGAGCTATGGAACGTGGAAGAACCGCTTCGGAGGCGCTCCAGAAATCGTCGGCAAAACAGCTCAGTTGGACGGCGCGGCCTATAACATCATCGGCGTGATGCCGAAAGGGTTCGAATTCCCGCCATCAGGCTTCATGGGTTTTGCGCCGTCGGAATTTTGGACGCCGCTCGCGCTAACGAAGGCGCAACTCGATGACCGCGGCGACAACTTCAACGTGTTCATGTTGGGCCGTGTCCGGGAGAGCGCTCCAGCGGCTCAAGTTGCGGCCGATCTGAAGGACGTTGCTCACCGGATCACGCTCAGTTACCCCCCGGAATACCAAGGCCCGATGTCATTGACCGCGTCCGCCCAGGCTCTGCAGGAAGCGACCACGGGAGATGTCCGGACATCGCTATTCGTAATACTGGCAGCCGTGGGGTTCGTGCTGCTGATCGGCTGTGCCAATGTCGCCAACCTGCTGCTCGCGAAGGCGGCCGGCCGACGCCGCGAGATCGCGATTCGGACCGCGATTGGGGCGGCCCGGTGGCGCGTCCTGCGACAGCTACTGACCGAAAGCCTTGTGCTCGCGCTGACGGGCGGCGCGCTGGGCGTGTTGATTGCGGCTTGGACAACGGAGGTGCTCATCCGGTTTGGTCCTGCGACCGTCCCCCGGCTGGCTCAGGCTCAGTTGGATTGGCAGGTGCTTTCGTTCACGTTCGTGGTTTCGATCGTTACCGGGGTCCTTTTCGGCATTGTCCCCGCGTTACAGGCTTCGAAAACCGACTTAGGCCACGCTCTACGGGAAGGTAGCCGCGGCGCCTCGGCGGGATTGCGGCGCAACGCCGTGCGCAATGCGCTGGTGGTGGCCGAGGTTGCGCTGGCGCTGATGCTGCTGGCCGGCGCCGGATTGCTTCTCAGAAGCTTCCTGAATCTCAGGGGCGTGGCGAAGGGTTTTCGTCCGAAGCACGTTTTCTCTGCAGCGCTGACGCTGCCGATCGCAAAATACCCGACGGATTCGTCGATCAAGTCCTTTCAGGATGAGCTTCTGCGGCGTGTTGGAGCGCTACCGGGCGTCCAGGACGCCTCCTTATCCACAGGCTTGCCGCTTCGCGCAGCCTGGAACATCACCGTCACGCCCGAAGGTGATGCGGCAAGCAGGAAGGCGTTTAAGCAAGCCGGGTTTCACGCCGTTACCGCGGGGTATCAGCGGACGCTCGGAATCGATCTGAAAAAGGGACGCTTCTTCACCGCAGCCGATCGCGAGAAGACTCTGCCCGTAGCCGTCGTGAACGAGGCCATGGCGCGTGCATACTGGCCCGGCCAGGATGCCCTTGGCAAGCGTTTCAAGTGGGGCACGGAAGACGACAACGAGCGGCCGTGGCTCGCAATCGTCGGTATTGTCGCGGATGTGAAGCAAGAGGCGCTTTCCGCGACTGCGGAACCGATGGCCTATCTCCCGTATCCACAGATGCCGAAAACATCTATCGAAGCGAATGGCCGCACGATGTTGCTGGCGGTTCGAACGGCTGGCGAGCCATCTGCCGTCACCTCGAGCATTCGCCAAGCGGTGAACAGCCTGGATGCGGAACTGCCGTTATACGCCATCCGCGATATGGTAGCGGTGGTCGACCGTTCCGTCGCGCCGCAGCGTTTCAATATGCAGTTGCTTGCAGCGTTCGCGGCCTTGGCGGTGCTGCTCGCGGCCCTTGGAATCTACGGCGTAATGTCGTATTCGGTGAGCCAGTACACCCAGGAGATCGGCATTCGCATGGCACTGGGCGCGGTGGCAGGAGACGTGGTGCGGATGATCCTGAGGCAAGGGATGACACTGGTGCTTGCAGGGATTGCCGTTGGCTTAGCGGGTGCACTGGCCATAACGCGCGTTATGGCGTCGCTGCTCTTCGGCGTCAAACCCGCCGATCCGGTAACGTTCGCAGGCGTTTCGGTGCTGCTGGCGGGCGCCGCACTGCTCGCCACGTGGCTTCCCGCCCGGCGGGCCACGCGCGTCGATCCGATTGAGGCGCTGCGGTATGAGTAAGCACGCTAAAATCGAGTTGTCCGAACAACTCTCCGGCTGTTCTGATCGCAGATACCTGCAAAGCTAACTATGAAAACCTCCGCCGCGCGTGTCCTCATCGCCGACGACCAACCCGATGTGTTGGAAGCCCTGCGCCTTTTGCTAAAGGGCGAAGGCTATCAGATCGAAGCAGCCGCGTCGCCTGCCGCGATCCTGCAGGCGCTGGAATCGCGCGATTTCGACGTGGTCATCATGGATCTGAACTATACTCGCGATACCACGTCCGGCGAGGAAGGGTTGGACCTGTTGACCCGCATCCAGGCGATCGACAGCATTCTGCCGGTGATCGTCATGACCGCCTGGGGTTCGGTGTCGCTGGCCGTGGAAGCAATGCGCCGCGGCGCCCGCGATTTTATTCAGAAGCCCTGGGAAAACGAGCGGCTGCTCAGCATCATTCGAACCCAGATCGATTTAGCCAATGCCCTGAAGCGGGGCCTGCGGCTGGAAGCCGAGAACAGCCTCCTGCGCACCGACAGCGCTCCGACGCTCATAGCCGAGGCGCCGGCCATGCAGCCGGTACTGCAACTGATCTCGCGGGTTGGCCCATCCGACGCCAACGTGCTCATCACCGGCGAACCCGGCACCGGCAAGGAGGTGGTTGCGAAAACACTGCACGCTATTTCGGGCCGCTCTTCGAAGCCCATGGTTACGGTCAATGCCGGCGGACTCGCGGAAGGCGTTTTTGAGAGCGAGTTGTTCGGCCATGTGAAGGGCGCTTTCACCGATGCCAAGATGGACCGCGTCGGCCGGTTCGAGTTGGCCGACACCGGCACGCTTTTCCTCGATGAGATTGCTAACGTCCCGATGAATCTGCAGTCCAAGATGCTTCGGGTTCTGGAGGTCGGGGAAATGGAGAGGGTGGGTTCTTCGAAAACACGGCGCGTCGATGTGCGCGTGATTTCGGCCACAAACGCTCACCTGGATGAAGAAGTCGCGGCGGGACGCTTCCGGCAGGATCTGCTCTTCCGCCTGAACACGATCGAAATCCACCTGCCGGCGCTGCGCGAACGGCGGGAAGACATTCCGCTGCTGGTCAATCATTTTCTGGGAACACACGCGCGCCGGTATCGTAAAGCTATTACGGGGTTCGATCACTCAGCGATGCAGGCATTGCTCGACAATCCGTGGCAGGGAAACGTTCGCGAGTTGAACCACGTCGTGGAGCGTGCGGTTCTCATGGCGCAGGACACGCAGATCCGCAGCGTGGATCTCGCGCTGCGCTCCGGCCGCGAGGTCAGCCCGCGGCTGGAAGATATGAGCATTGAGGAGGTTGAGGCCTTTCTGATTAAGAAGGCACTTGCGCGACACGATGGGAACGTCAGCCACGCAGCCAGCGCGCTCGGACTCAGCCGCAGCGCCCTCTATCGCCGGCTCCAGCGCTACGGGTTATGATCGGTCGATGCGGCAAAACCTCCCGCATGAACTCCGCGTTCTAATCGCCGCGTTAGTCGCGGGCTCCCCCGCCGTCCTAACGTCGATGATCATGCTATGGACGGGCGACTGGACTCCCAAGACCCAGTGGACCCTGTCCGTGATCATCATCGGGTTCTGGCTGGGGTTCAGTTTCAGCGTTCGCGAACGCGTAGCTTCGCCGCTACGGACGCTGGCTAATCTGCTCGAGGCTATGCGCGAGGGCGACTACTCGATTCGCGGACGGGGCACCAATGTCGGCGACGCGATGAGTGAGGTCATGGTGCAGGTGAACGCCATGAGCGCCACCCTCCGCGCCCAGCGGCTCGGCGCTCTGGAAGCCACTACGCTGCTCCGGAAGGTGATGGAGGAGATTGACGTCGCGATCTTCGCCTTCGATGCCGACCACCGCCTTCGATTGCTAAACCGCGCGGCCGAGCGTCTGATTTCAGAGCCGGCGGAGCGCGTTCTCGGTAAGGAGGCTTCGGCACTCGGCCTGGATGATTTCCTCGCCGGACCTGTGGGGCAGACCATGCAGCGTACATTCCGCGGCGGTGCTGGACGTTGGGGCATCAACCGCAGCTCGTTTCGCGAGGGTGGCCTGCCGCATCAACTGCTGGTGGTCACGGACCTGACGCGCCCCCTCCGCGAGGAGGAGTTGAAAGCATGGCAGCGGATCGTCCGAGTGCTGGGGCACGAGCTCAACAACTCGCTTGCGCCGATCAAATCCATCGCCGGGAGTTTAGAGAACATCCTGATGCGGCAACCACGGGCGGACGACTGGGAAGACGATATGCGGCGAGGCCTGGCGGTCATCGCATCGCGCAGTGAGTCGCTCAGCCGCTTCATGAGCGCCTATGCACGGCTTGCCAAATTGCCGCAGCCGACCCGCGTCTCCGTGAACATCGGCGACATCATGCGTCGCGTGGTAGGCCTCGAGACGCGCATTCGTCCCGTGCTCACGGCGGGTCCCGAACTGGTCATTCAAGCCGATGGCGACCAGCTCGAGCAGTTACTGATTAACATCATCCGTAATGCTACCGATGCGTCGCTTGAAACGGGCGGCGGCGTATTCGTCGGTTGGCGGCGCGAGAATTCCCACATCGAGGTGAGCATCCGGGACGAAGGTCATGGGCTGTCCAACACCTCCAACCTGTTCGTACCTTTCTTCACCACGAAGCCTGGCGGATCGGGAATCGGGCTGGTACTGAGCCGGCAGATCGCCGAGGCCCACGGCGGTTCGCTCAGCCTGCAGAACGCGGAAATAGGCCGTGGTTGCGAAGCGAAGCTGATCCTCCCGTTGTCCTAATATTTGCAACTCCCCTGTTACCTTCCCCGTGTAAGTCAGTAGTGGATTCTGTGGAACCTAACCGTTCCAGAATGCGTACGTCAAAATGCAAGGTTTTGAAAAGGCGAAAGGAGTGGAAATGGACGCCAACGGTAACACGCTGATTTCCCTGGATGCAGTGACGAAGGTCTTTACGACGGACGAGGTGGAAACGCACGCGCTGGCGGGCATTCATCTCCAAATTAGGCGAGGCGAATATGTCTCCATTTCCGGCCCGTCGGGCTGCGGAAAGTCGACGTTGCTTGCCATTTTGGGGCTTCTTGACACCCCTTCAGACGGCGCTTACGTCTTGAACGGCACGCGTGTTGAGTCAATGAAGTTGTCCGAGCGCGCCCGCGTGCGCAATCGGGAAATCGGGTTCATTTTCCAGGCGTTCAACCTGATCGGCGACCTCAACGTTTATGAGAACGTCGAGTTGCCGCTGACCTATCGCAATATGCCCGGCTCCGAGCGGAAGACACTCGTGCGCGAGGCGCTCGATCGAGTGGGCATGTCGCACCGCATGAAGCACTATCCTTCACAGCTCTCGGGCGGTCAGCAACAGCGCGTAGCTGTCGCGCGCGCGTTGGCAGGGCATCCTTCAATCCTGCTGGCGGACGAGCCGACTGGAAACCTGGACTCGGCGAACGGCGAAGCCGTGATGACCCTGCTCGCAGAGTTGCATCGCGATGGCGCGACCATTTGCATGGTGACGCACGATCCTCGCTATGCCGCGCTGGCCGAACGCAGCATTACATTGTTCGACGGCCGGGTTGTCGAAGAGCACGCGGCAGTTGGGGCGTAACGCAGCACCGAGCCCGGTTCAGGCGGTCTTCAGGACGGAGTGAATCGCGCTTGACGTCCGCTCGTAGTCTGACACTTCCTGTTCGAGTTGTTTGCGTCCGGCCGCTGTTAGCTTATAGAAGCGAACCCGGCGGCCGGTATCGGATAAACCCCATTCGGCGCTCACCCAGTCCTTGAGCAGCATTCTCTGCAGCGCGGGGTAGAGCGAGCCTTCTTCCACCTGCAGCACATCGCTCGAAAGCTGGCGGATGCGCTGCGAGATCGCGTAACCGTGCAACTCGCCGGCACGCAGGACACGAAGGATCAGCATCACCAGCGTGCCGGGCGGGATCTCGGACGGCTTAGACATAGAACTTATAGGTGTAGATTATCTATGCCTGAGTTGGACTGTCAAGGAATACGTTAACAGTCGGCGGGGCTTCCACGTCTTGCCCACTACTATGGCTCCTGCCGCTCTTCGAACTTTCATCCTCACCGTTACGTTCGGCCTGGGAATCGCAAACGCCAGCGGACCGGTGGCAGTGTATGCGCTGGTTGACAAGGTCGCTCTCGAACCCAACTCCGAAAGCCCCACACGAATCAAAATTTCCGGCGTATTTATCACCGCTCGGGAGCGATCGGACGAGTATTCTGAGCCCGTCCGGGGCTACTTGTACTTCAAACTACCGGCGTCGAATGAGGCACTTGCCTTGCGCGAGTGGAACGATCTAAAAACGATCGCCGGTACTCGCCAGGTGGTCGGCATCGGGTCAAGCTGGCATATGCGGCTGCGCGTCAGGAAGCCCGGCGAGCAGGCCGAGGCTCCCGACGAGTACTCAATGGGCAACGGGCTAGTGCAACTCAATGCCGCACATCCCAGGGCCAAGGCGCTGTTGGAGTTCAAGGATCGGTGAGGCATCATGGCCTCGACCGCATGGCAACTCAGGGCCGCGGGGCCGTGGCGCTTCTCCCACCGTGACGCGGTGCTCGTCACACTCGCGGCGGTTCACGGCGCCGTCATCGTGGTGCTACCGTTCGTGCCGGTTATTGCATTAGGTGTCTGGTGGAACTCCAATACCATCGCACATAACTTCATTCACAGGCCTTTCTTTCGATCGGCGGCGCTGAACCGGCTGTTCTCCGCCGCCCTCAGCGTTCTGCTCGGAATCCCGCAAAGGTTGTGGCGCGATCGTCACCTGGCGCATCACGCAGGAGTGAAATGGCGTTTGACACTCTCCTGTCAACTACTCACCGAGACTGCGCTGGTGCTTGGCTTATGGGCGCTGCTGGCGTGGCTGGAGCCTCGCTTCTTGATGCTGGCCTATGTTCCGGGTTATCTCGCGGGATTGGGATTGTGCGTGGCACAGGGCTATTGGGAGCATCATTCCGGGCCAGCGGTTAGCCATTATGGCCGGCTATACAATTCGCTGTGCTTCAACGACGGTTATCATGCGGAACACCATTCCAATCCTGCTGTCCACTGGACAGAACTGCCGCGTCACAGGGAGGCAGGCGCAGATGTGAGCCGATGGCCGGCGCTGTTGCGCTGGTTCGACTTGTCGCCGCTGGAAATCCTGGAACATCTGGTGCTGCGATCGGCCGGCCTGCGGCGACTGGTTCTGCGAGTCCACGAGCGGGCTCTCCAGGATCTCGCGTCGCTGTTGCCGCCGGTTCGGCGCGTGACCATCGTCGGCGGTGGTCTGTTTCCGCGAACAGCCCTGATACTCCGTGACCTGCTGCCAGGGGCGCACATCGCCATCCTGGACTCGAACGCGCGCCATCTCGCGACCGCCCGGAAATGGCTAGGCGACGGCATTGAATACCGTCACGAGCGGTACGTGCCGGGCTGGCCGGCGCATTCCGACCTGTTGGTGATCCCATTGTGTTTGTCCGGAGATCGGGCCGCAATCTATCGTGATCCGCCCGCGGCAGCCGTGCTTGTACACGACTGGATGTGGAAGCGGCGCGGGACCGGACGGCTCGTTTCGTTAATGCTACTCAAGCGCCTGAACCTGGTGCTGCGATGAGGCCCGCCAGTCTGCTCATCGTTTTGCTCGCGGCCAAAGCTGCGTTTCTGCGGGGCCATTCCATAAACGCGAGTGGCTGGCTGCTCGTGGCCTACGTCTGGCAGGATGCGGCGGTGGCTCTGTTCTATGCGTTGTTCGACCGGCGCGAGTTTTACTGGCTCATCGCGATTTACGCGGCAATTAACGTCCCAGTGGAGAGGGCACTGTCGACGCCTTTGACGTGGCCCATGTTGCGTGCCGCTCGAGGTCCGCTCGCCGATTCCATCCTTCTTTACGTCAATGGGATGAACTGCGCGCTGGTAGTTGCTGTACTGGCAGTTGCCTTTGTCGCCCCGTTGTTCTTGGGGCGTATGCCCGCACTGCCAGGGGCGGTTCCGCTACTCTGTGCCGTCACGTTCGTGTTGGTGGGGCCAAGCGCGAGCTCCCGGGTAGACACCCATGGTCTGGGTCGAAACGCGATTACAGCCTTGGTGGATATCAGTCTGCCGCGGGTCGCTGCGTTCAATGGACCATCCCGGGACTGGCGTAGTGTTGAACCGGCGCCCGAAGACCTCTCGCGATTCGCCGGAGTCGCGCGAGGGCGCAACGTGATTATGGTGAGCCTGGAATCCACCGCGGCGCAGTATCTCGAGCTCTACGGCGCCAAATACGACGTCATGCCAAACCTGAGCAAGCTGGCGAACCGCGCCGTCGTGTTTGACAATGCTTACGCCGTCTATCCGGAGAGCATCAAGGCGCTTTCCGGCGTACTTTGTTCCACCTATTCGGAGAAGGCCGGATGCAGGTCCATCGCATCGGTCTTCGCCGGCGGCGGTTACCGAACGGGGCTGTTTCACTCCGGACGATTCGACTATCTCGGAATGGATGAAGTGGTTCGCAACCGTGGCTTTGAGACCTTGGAAGATGCCGGCGAGATCGGCGGAGATCGCAACTCCAGCTTCGGAGTGGACGAGCCCGCGACCGTCGCTCGGATGCTCGCTTGGATCGACGCAGAACCGCGCGGCCGGCCATTCTTCCTCATGTACCTTCCCATTGCGGGCCACCATCCCTACCCCAGCCCGCAACCCGGTCCGTTTCCCGGCGCCGACGAGATGACACAATACCGAAATGCCTTGCACTATGGCGACGTTTCGCTCGGTGTCTTAATGAACGGATTGCGGGCGCGAGGATTGGCGGATGACACGGTATGGGTCGTTTACGGCGACCATGGCGAGGCGTTCGGCCAGCATGACGGGAACTTCGGCCACACGTTCTTTCTGTACGAGGAGAACGTACATGTGCCGTTTCTGATCGCCGCCCCTGGTCTGATGGAACGGCAGGAGCGGGTGCGCAAGATTGTCAGCGCTGTCGACCTCGCGCCGACCATTCTCGACCTGGCGGGCCTTCCACTACCAGGCAACTATGAAGGTAAGACTTTGCTCGACAGCAACTCGCGGATGACTATGTTTTTTACCGATTACTCGCTGAGACTGGCTGGTCTACGGGACGAACATTGGAAGTTTATCTATGAAATCGGCGCGAATCGGTCGAAGCTGTTCGATCTGGAGCAGGATCCTGGAGAGACAGAAGACGTATCCGCGCGGGAGCAAACCCGCGTTTCCGCATTCGCTCGAATCCTGAAGCGCCAACTGCGTCAACCGTAACGCCCTTTCGCATTGATTCATTAAAAGACTGCAAACTTCCGGCAGCCGCGCGGACTACCTTAATAGAATGCGATCAGAGACCGAAGCCGGGAGTGAGCGCGAAGCCACCCTGGTACGGCTGATCGAACAATACAAGCCCGCGTTGTGGCGCCTGGTTAGTTCCTACGAGGCCGAGCCTTCACGCCGGGAGGACTTATTTCAGGAGATCGCCCTTGGGCTGTGGCAGGCGATTCCGCGGTTTCGCGGCGATTCCAGCGAACGGACCTGGCTGTATCGCATCGCGCACAACATCGCGATTTCAGCACTCGATTCGCGGCGCCGCCGGGAGCGGCAGGAGTCGCCGATGAGTAGCAGCGCCGATTATGCATCTCCGACACATGCCGCAGATGAGGCAGTTCTCGAAGACGAGCAACGACAGGCGCTCTTCGATGCAATCCGCCGGCTGCCGGCGGTCGACAGACAGCTCATGGTGCTGTACCTGGAAGAGCTGAGCTATGAGGAGATCGAGCAGATCTCGGGGCTTTCGCAGAGTGCTATCGCGACACGGTTGAGCCGTGGCCGCGTTCGTTTGACCGAAGCAGTTCGAGGGAAGGAGCGTCGTCATGATTCCGCCGCGCGATGATTTACAACAAATGTGGCGAGCCGGTTCCGGCGGACTGGCGGGCCCTACCGCGGAGTTGATTCACAACGTGCAGGGCAAGATGCTGGACTTCGACCGGACCATCCGATGGCGGGACCTTCGCGAGACCGCGGCCGCTGTATTCATTGCGATCGTGTTCTCGTGGTTTGCCATCCGAGGCGGAGCGCCCTTGGAGAGGTTCGCAAACATATGGCTGGCGGGTTGGGGCGTGTGCATTGTCTTTTTCTTGCGCCGTTACTCGCAAGCTTCCCGAAAACCACTGCCCGACATGACGCTCAGCGCCTACAGTCACGCGCTTCAAGAGCGCTACGAACGCCAAATTCGGCTCCTGAAGAACGCAAAGTATTGGTATGTGTTCCCCTTTTGGGTAGGGATGATGCTGAATGCAGTCGCCTATTTGGAACATCACGGCAGCATCGTACGTTTCCTGATCTTGTCTGCCGGTGTGACCGTATTCAGCGGCGCGATATGGTGGTTGAATGAATCGATAGCGGCCGGCTATATCGAGAGCAAGCGCCGGGAGTTGCTGGCGCGGATGGAAAATGGAGAGGACTGAAATGGTAAAAGCGTGGCTTACAATTGCCCTGATGACATCCGCGATCTTCGCGGCGCCGGATGACGCCGAGATACGCGCTCTGCTTGCCAATCGCATCGACGAGGGTAAGAAGGCCGTCGGCATCGTTGTCGGAACGATCGATGAAAAGGGCCGCCATGTTATCGGCCATGGGAGGGTTGCCCAAGGCCGCGAGCAGCAGCCCGACGGCGACACGGTGTTTGAAATCGGCTCCATCTCCAAAGTTTTCACTTCCCTGCTTCTGGCCGACATGATAGAACGCGGCGAAGTGAAGCCGAACGACCCGGTCGCGAAGTACTTGCCCTCAACGGTTACCGTTCCGAGTCGCAACGGCCGTCAGATTACGCTTCTCGATCTGTCCATGCAGGTGTCCGGATTGCCGCGTCTGCCGAACAATATGAAGCCGGCCGACCTTGCGAATCCTTATGCCGATTATGATGCGGCGAAGTTGTACGCGTTTTTGTCGGGGTACACGTTGACGCGCGATCCCGGAGAGAAATACGAATATTCCAATCTGGCGGTTGGTCTGCTCGGCCATGCTCTCGCGCTGAAGGCTGGCATGAGTTACGAGCAGTTGGTGCGGCGGCGCATTCTCGAGCCGCTGGGGATGACCAGCACCTCAATAACGCTTTCCGAATCGGAGAAAGCGCGGCTCGCACCGGGGTATAACGACGTTCTGAAGCCCGTCAAGAACTGGGACCTGGACGCTTTGGCTGGCGCCGGAGCGCTGCGTTCCACGGCGAATGACATGTTGAAGTTTCTTGCCGCCAACCTGGAACTCACCGATTCGCCCTTAAAAGCGGCGATGCGGCGCATGCGGTCCGTTCACCACGATACCGGCATCCCGGATCTCGAAATCATGATGGCGTGGCACGTGTTGCATAAATATGGAACAGAACTGGTTTGGCACAACGGGGGAACCGCGGGATATCGGTCCTTTGCCGGCTTCGTACCCGCTGAAAAGAAAGGCGTCGTCGTCCTATGCAATACGTCATTCGATATTGACGAGATCGGACGGCACGTTCTCGAAAGCCGCTACGAGGTAGGTAAATTCTCAGCGCCCAAGGAGCGCAAGGAAATCGCATTGCCGGTGGAGGTTTTTGATCACTACTTGGGAGAATACGAACTCGCTCCCAACGTCACAATCAAGGTGACGCGTGACGGCAAGCGAATGCTTGCTCAGGTGAGCGGCCAAGCTCCCATCGAGTTGTTCGCGGAGTCGGAGACCGATTTCTTCCTGCGAGCGGTCGACGCTCAGATTCAGTTCGTGAAGGACGATTCGGGCGCCGTCACGAAGCTGATTCTGCACCAGGGTGGTCAGAACATGGAAGCGCGCAGGCGCGCCCCATAGATTGTCCTTGGCGCGAAAACCATTCATCTACGTTCTCTCGCTGCCGGAAAGGGCCGCGCGGTCGCTGTGCGCTCTTTCGGGGGGACTAGTGCGTGAAATCGGCGACGTTGTGCTGCCCGCTGCGGTCCGGCGAACAGCACTCTATCGCACCATGGTCGAAGTCACGCTCCGATTTCTCATCGAAGAGGTTGGCCAGGTCGAAGGCATTTTTCCCACGGAAACCGGGCTGGCGCAGAATTTTCTCCTGCGGCGGACTGCCAGCCACGGTATAGAACTGCTTGGCCTTCTGACGCTGCACGCGTCGCCCGTTTGGGTGTTGGCGGCATTGGCGGACGTTACGGGTGCGGGGCGCAAGCTGATTCAGGAAATCTCGCAGGCCTTGAAAGACGAGGGGCTGCTCGATCCGGAGACCAACTTCGAAACGATGGATCAGATGCTCGACGGGCTGGAAAAGAGCAGCGCGCATCTTGCCCAGGCGCTGAACCTGCCCCCCGTGAATCTGCCGGCGATACGCCGGGATTGGGAGCAACTGAAGGTCGAGGTCGCCCAACTGCCGCCCGCGAAGATTCCGGGGGTTGAGCGATTGGAGAAGGTATGGAACAGGCTGAAGGAATTGGGCAAAACTCAAGGCCGATCTGTGTTCACGGTCTCCTCGCTGCTCGCCGTTTCCGCGATTGGCCATTTGCCGTCGAATGTCCTCTGGTTGTCCCGTGCGGGAACATCGGCGGCGCGGCGCACAAGCAAGGTCCTTGGAGATGCGCTGCTCAGTCATTACGTTGAAGCACTGGATGAGATTGCGCGGACTGGCGTAATTGAATACTGGCGCCGCGAGTTTCGCCCTTATCTACGCGCAGTCGCGGAGCACTTCGCCCCCGCGCATGAATCCAGCACAGAGAGGCTTCTTCGCCGGCTCTAAATTATATCGTGTTACGATATAAATGTGAGCGCGGATCTATCCACTCGTGAGTATCACGATTTAGCCGAGTTTCGCCGGCAAATTCGCCGATTCCTTCATTTCAGCGAAGCGACTGCCAAAGAGCATGGCCTTGAGGCGCAGCAGCATCAACTCCTGCTTGCCATACACGGGCTGCCGGAAGGCGTAAAGCCTACCATCCGCGAAATTGCCTCGCGATTGTTTACTCAGCATCACAGTACTGTCGAGCTCGTGAACCGGATGGAAAAGACCGGCGCCATTGAACGATACGCCGGGGGCGAAGATAAACGTGAGGTCTGGGTTCGGCTCACGCCGGCCGGACGGACGGTCCTGAGGAAACTTGCTCTCGCGCACCGGACGGAATTGGAACAGTCGGGTCCTGAATTAGCGCACTCATTGAACACGGTGCTGCGGCAAAACCGGAGGGCCGCATTATGAACAACGGCCACAAAGATTACTCGGAGAAGCTTGGCGACTTTACGACGTCGCCGCGCGTCATTACGATTTCGGTCCTGGCGATCGGAATCGGCATCATCAGCACTTTCATCGCGTGGATTCTGCTTCGGCTGATCGGCTTTTTTACAAACCTTTTCTACTACGGGCGTGTGAGCGGCGCGCTGGTTTCGCCGGCGGCAAATCACTTGGGATGGTTCGCGGTTCTGATACCTATAGCGGGCGGACTGGTCATCGGACTCATGGCGCGATATGGATCCGAACGCATTCGCGGCCACGGCATTCCCGAAGCCTTGGAATCGATTCTGATCAATAGCAGCAAAGTGCAGCCCCGGCTCGCGATTCTCAAACCGATTTCCGCGGCCATCTCGATCGGATCGGGCGGACCGTTTGGCGCGGAAGGACCCATTATCATGACCGGCGGAGCCATCGGGTCGGTGATCTCACAGCTTTTTCACCTCACCGCCGCGGAACGCAAAACATTGCTGGTTGCCGGCGCCGCTGCGGGCATGGCGGCGACGTTCGCTACGCCGATTGCCGCGGTGTTGCTGGCGGTTGAACTCCTGCTTTTTGAGTGGAAGCCGCGCAGCGCGATTCCGGTGGCTCTTGCAAGCGCGACCGCGGGCGCCGCGCGCCGGTACATTCTCGGGTTGGGTCCGCTGTTCCCGGTTCCACACCATACCATGTTCATCGGCCCGTCCGGATTGTTCGGCTGCGTTGTCGCGGGGCTTCTGGCAGGCGGTCTTTCCGCCCTCCTGACGCTCGGGGTTTACGCCGCGGAAGATTCGTTTATGAAGCTGCCGATCCACTGGATGTGGTGGCCAGCGATCGGAGGCCTCGCGGTTGGACTGGGCGGCCTCATCTTTCCGCAAGCTTTGGGCGTTGGCTACGACACCATTCAGTCGCTGCTGCAGGGCGATGTGCCGCGGGCGGTAATTGCCGGCGTCCTATTGGTCAAATCGATGATTTGGGTCATTTCGCTGGGATCGGGCACATCCGGCGGCGTGCTGGCCCCGTTGCTGATGATGGGCGCAGCCCTGGGGGGCATAGAGGCTACTTTCCTTCCCCACGAGGGTGCTGGATTCTGGCCGTTGGTCAGCATGGGCGCGATCCTGGGAGGCACGATGCGAGCGCCTTTCACGGCGATCCTCTTTGCGCTCGAACTCACGCATGACATCAGCGTGCTGCTTCCGCTGCTGGTTGCAGCGATGTTGGCTCACGCCACAACCGTGCTGCTGCTGAAGCGTTCGATCCTGACGGAGAAGGTGGCGCGCCGCGGGTTCCACCTGACGCGCGAGTACTCCACAGACCCGCTCGAGATTCTTTTCGTCCGCGAAGTGATGCGGACCAATGTCGTCGCTTTGCCGGCCGAGGGGACCATCGCCGACATGCGGCGCATTCTCGTTCGGCAGCCGGTTCAGCGAGGTCAGCATTTGTTTCCGGTTATCGACAAGGAGCGGCGGGTCAAAGGCGTCATTACACGAAGACGGCTGCGAGAGCTGCTCGATCGCGGCGATCCTGAACGCTCGCTTGGTGACGTTCTGCAGGAGCCTGTGGTCGCTCGTCCTGATGAGCCATTGCGCATGGTTGTCTTCCGAATGGCGGAAACCGGCCTGACGCGCATGCCAGTCGTGGAATGGGGGACTGGCCGGCTCGCGGGAATGGTCTCCCTCGAGGATCTGTTGATGGCGCGCGTTCGGAAGCTGGATGAGGAACGGCGGCGTGAGCGCGTCCTACGGCTGCGGCTGCCGTTCGGAAGTCCGGCCAGCGTCGCCCGGGAGTAGCGAACGAGCTTCCCGGTCCACCCGTCGCGCAAAGCGATAGAGCGCGAAGCACACGGCGCACAGCACACCCGACGCGATCGCGGCGGGCAGCGCCGTTTCCGTGTGCCCGGCGAGAAAAGTGTCTAGTGTGACGGACAACAGCCAGATCTGCACCACCAGCAGCAATACGATCAACGCCGTGACAGCATCAATCGCCGTGAGCCCGCGCCCTTGCCTCGGATCGGTATGCCAGGGCATCGCTATACCTCCGGCTCCATTTTGACCGCGATTAATTGATCGCCTTGACGTTCCAGCACGACCTTTGGGAGCGGACGCGTCGGCGGTCCCTGCAGCACCGACCCGTCCAGAATCGAGAAGTAACCCTGGTGGCACGGGCATTCCAGCCGGTCATGCTCGCGCGAGTAGTACACAGCGCAGGAAAGATGCGTGCACTTCTGGCTATATGCGACATACGTATCTTCGGCCGTCCGCACCATGATGCATTGTTCACCCGGGTTCGGATATTGAAATAGCTTTACGCCTCCAACAGGGATCTCGCCGGCCCGCGCCACCGCCCGCCGCGCGTAGTGCGGCGCTTTGCGAAGCCAGCTTCGCGCCAGGATCCACAGATTACCCGCGAACATCGCCGCGCTGCCCAGGGTCAGGAATTTTGCAAGCTGCCTGCGGCTGACATAGCGCTCGTTCGCTTTGAAAATAGAAAACTCTTCGCGCCAGAGAGGTTCGTGCTCACGCATCAGCTTTCTCCCACATGAATTCGGTAATGTCTGCGGTAACCGAGTCAGCTCCCGGCGGGGTCATCATGTAGACCTGCGTCGTCACCCTCTGATTCCCAAAATAGAACACGTTAGTTGGCTTCTCGCGCCGGCGCACGATGTCTTCCGGACGGACGTAGGAGAGCGCCTGGCTTGGGCAGACGGTGGCGCACATAGGGCGCTTGCCGACCGACGTGCGGTCGTAGCACATGTCGCATTTCATCATCTGCTCATACTCCGGAATGATCTTCGGGATTCCAAACGGGCAGGCGTAGACGCAGTTCGAGCACGCGATGCAACGCGGCTTGAGGGCCGATTGCACGATGCCGTCCTCACCTTTTTTGATAGCGTCTGCCGGGCACACCTGCGCGCAGGTGGGATCGTCGCAATGCCAGCACACGAACGCTGCTGTACCAATCGTCTCGGAGCGATCGATGAAATCGAAATTGATCATGGAGTGACCGCGATGCGTTTCGCACTCCTCGCACGCCTTGACGCACGACTGGCAGCCGATGCAACGCGAAGGATCGACGTAGAACTCGTACCCGAACACTACGGTTGCGCTCCCTTGTGAATCCGGCAGGCGGATACTTTGAATTCCGGTATCTTGCTGCGAGGGTCGAGCGTACGATGTGTGAGGCGGTTAACGCTCTTCTCGTCCGCCCAATGATAGGGGATGAATACGGTGTCGGGACGAATCGTGCGCACCACGCTGGCGCGCAGCGTGATTTCCGAGCGGCGGCTCGTCACCGTCACCCAGTCTTTATCGGCAATGCCATACTGCGCCGCGAGCTTCGGATGCATTTCGACGCGCGGCTCTGGATAAATGTCGACCAGGCCGCCGATCCGCCGTGTTTGCGTTCCCGACAAATACTGGCTCACGACGCGTCCGGTCGTCAGGTAGATGGGAAAATCTGCGTCCACCGGATCGCCGCTCTCGCGCCACTCGGCGACCTGGAAGCGGCACTTCCCATCCGGGAAGAACGAGACCCCGTCTTCGATGAGGTTGGGCGTTCCGGGATGATCGAGGCTCGGGCACGGCCAGAAAACACCCTTCTGAAGGTCAATCTTTTCGTACGTTATGCCGTAATAATCAGCGTGACCGCCGCGCGAGGCCTCACGCAGCTCATCGAAGATTTCGCGCGAACTTCGATACGTGAAGAATTTCTCTTTGCCGAGCCTGCGCGCCACTTCGCAGACGATGTCGGAGTCGCGTCGGGCGTTACCTGGCGGATCGACAGCGCGCTGGATATGAATCACACGTCCCTCGGCGCTGCAGGTGACGCCTTCCTCTTCCTCCTGCAGACTGCCGGCAAGAACCACGTCGGCGAAACGAGCAGTTTCCGACAAAAAGAAATCGGTGACGCAGAAGAATTCCAGTTTCTCGAGCGCTTCGCGTGTGAAATCCGCGTTGGGAAGCGAAACCAGCGGATTGAAGCACGCCGAGAACAGCGCCTTAATCTCGCCGGCGTGGATGGCGTTCATGATCTCCTGCGCCGTGTAACCCGGTTGCGGCAGATCGTCCGGTAAAATGCCCCACACCTTTGCGACGTGCTCGCGAGCCTTTGGATCGAGCAGAGAACGCTGCCCCGGCAACTGATCGCACTTCTGGCCGTGCTCGCGTCCGCCCTGACCATTTCCCTGCCCCGTAATCATCGTGCAGCCGCAGCCTTCGCGTCCGATATGGCCAGTGGCCAGCGTCAGGTTGATCAAGGCGGAGCAATTCTCGACACCCTTCGAATGATGCTCCAGCCCGCGGGCGTGCATCGCGATGGCGCGATCTGCTTTGGCGAACCAGTGGGCTGCCTTCTCGATTGCGTCCGGCGGTACCCCGGTCATTTCGGCGGCCGTGCGTGGATCGTAACGTTCGACAGACGCCTTTACAGCCTCGAAGCCCGAGGTGTGCCCGGCAATGAATTTGTCGTCCTGGAGGTTGTCGCGCAGCACGACGTACAGCATGCTGTTGAGAAGCGCCAGATCGGTGCCGGGGCGGACCGGGAGAAACAAATCCGCATTGCGCGAGATGGGCGTCATGCGTGGATCGGCGACGATCAGTTTGCCGCCATTGTCGCGGCATCGCCAGATGTAATCTGTCGTGATCGGCGCGCACTCGCCAACGTTCGCGCCGGCCACGAATAACACTTCTGCCTTAGGAATCTCGCTCCAAGGGATCAGGCTGCGGTCGACATCAAAGGCCAGCTTGTACGCCGTCCCGGCGGACACCATGCAGAGGCGGCCGTTATAGTCGATATGCCGGGTTCCAAGCGCCACGCGAGCGAATTTGCCCATCAAGTAGGCTTTTTCCGTCGTCAGCGATGCGCCGCCGAACACAGCAACGGCGTCCTTGCCGTAGCGCTCCTGGATTTCGCGCAGGCGCCGGACGGTAAGGTCGAGCGCATCGTCCCAGGTCGCCGGAGTGAAACCCGCCGCGGTCCGAAGCAGCGGATTCATCAGCCGATCCGGGTGGTTCGCCTGCAGGTAGCGTTTGACGCCCTTGGGGCACAGCATCCCGCGATTGAACGGAAACTCCTCCCATGGCTCGAATCCGATCACACGATTCTCGCGAACTTTGAGTTGTATGCCGCATTGCTGGCCGCAGAAACAACAATGCGTCTTCACCAGCCGGTCGGGCGCGTGACGCGATTCTTCGGTCCACCCGCCTTCGGGTATGTAGTTGAGATGTGGTCCGAATTGCTCGCGCAGTTGCTCCAACGGAAGTGGAGGCTTAGCCATGAATCCCTTCTTCGGCCGCGTACTTCAGCTTCAGTTGAGAGGCCGACAGCGTCTTTCGCTTGCAGGCGGGACAGAGGTCCTGCCAGGCGTGCCCTGTTCCGGGCAATGTGTAATCGAAACCGAGTTGAGGAAGCACGGTTTTAAGGTCCTGAATGTGGAGTGCGGATGCAAACCGTTCCCGGCAGCGCGGGCAAATTGCACCAGGACCACTGTCGCCCGTCTGGTGGTAAAGTTTCACGCCTAGTTGCGCGGGCCTCTGGAAAATGTGGAAGAACTTTCCGAAGGGCAGGTAGAGCAAGGCGGCAATTACGGTGATGGCATGGATGATCGCCAGAAAGCTGTAGGCCGCACCGCGCAGCCACTCCTGCGAGACGGTGAGGGCAATGCCGGTGATGGAGATCGCGAACAACAGAATGATGGGGAAGAAGTCCATCGCAAAGCTCTGCAGCGTCTGAGCTCCTTTGTCATTCAAGCGGCGCCAAAGCGACAGAAACACGCCGGCAATCACCAGGATCGCGGCAATATCCAGGCCGTGAAACAGAAGAAACGCGGTCACCGTATGCAGCGGGAATTGTCCCGCCGGGAATCCGAACAGATACGTAACGTAGACCGATTGATCGTCTGGCAGCGATCGGAATGAGATCCAGCCGAACACTAGAGGGAACGTGATGGTGGCTGCAAGAACGCATCCCCAAAAGATGAACTGATGCATCCACCATCGTAGGTGCGAGCGTTTGCGAATGAATACTTGTGCGACGATGTTGCGCGCGGTCAACCGTGCGAGATCGAGACTTGCGCCGAGGACGCCGCGGCTCCGGAAAATCTCCCATCCCCGACGCCAGTACATCCGCGTCGGGGGTTTATCGAGCCAAATGACATAGTGATAAACAACACCCCATGTCGCGAAGATGACCGCGAACGTATAAATCACGAGGGCGGGGTCGAAATTCGCGAGGTTGCGCGATCCGACGACGATGGCCGCCACCAACACCATCGCGTATATAGTGGCCCAAACCCCGGCACGCACTTTGTCGCTGCCGCGCGTCTCCTGACGAGCGACAAACACGCGGGCGTTTACACGCCAGAGCACGAAGGAGACAAACGCAAGTAGGACGAAGCCGGGCCACACCGCACCGATGCGGTCGCGGAAAAACCCGAGCAATAGCGGCGGGAAGAAGCCTCCCAGCCCGCCCATCGCGCCAACAAGGCCTGTTACGGTGCCCGTCTCGCGCGGGAAGTATTGAGGCACGAGCTTGAAGACTGCGCCGTTGCCCAAGCCCATTAGCGCCGCGCATCCGAGCGCGCCGATCGTGAAGGGGAGCATCGATGGCCATGCCAGCAGCAGCGCGAACGGGATTACCACGGAAAACACAGCCGACAAAACGCGAGCACCGCCGATGCGGTCGGACAGCCATCCACCGACTGGCCGTAAAAGCGTCGCGAGTACGACAAACCCGGCCGTGCGGAAGCCAGCATCGGCCGGCGTAAGGTGGAACTGGTCTTTGAGCAGGCTCGGCAGATAAATCGAAAACGCCACGAAGCCGCCGAACGTCAGAAAATAGAATGCCGACAGCGCCCATGACAGACGTTCGCGCGCCAGGATGGCGAGCATCTCGCCGATGCCTTTCGGCCGGACCGTCACTGGCGCGTTGCGCGCCACGATTCCAAACACGACAGCCCAGACCGCCAGGATCACGGTGACGCCGCGAAAAACATTCTGCCACCCCACCGATGCCGCGATCACGGGCCCGAGGAATACCGCCGCCGATTGCCCGATGTTGCCAAGCCCATACACACCGAGTGCGGAGCCCTGGCGCTCGGCGCTGAACCACCGCGATACAAATCCAACGCCGACTGCGAAAGAAGAACCCGCCAGGCCAAGAAAGAAACCTGCAACCAACAACTCCCGATAACTGGTTGCTAACGGTGTCAGGTATGCCGGCAAACAAGCCGCGAGCATTAACACCGTGAAAACCAGGCGTCCACCGAACCGGTCCGCCAACATCCCCATCGGGATGCGCGCTAACGCCCCCAGGATGACGGGAACGGCAACCAGGAATGATGCCTGGGTTGCGGAGAGATGGAAGAGGTCACGAAAGCGGGGAGCAAACGCAGCGATCAATCCCCATGCGGCAAAGCATAAGGTGAAGGAGATCGTCCCAACAACCAGTGCACCAGATTTCTGGGCAGCCATCGAACCATTCCCATTATAGGGACGGGCGATGCACCTTGATTTAGAAAGCCTGCGCGACCATCGTACGCGTTGCCCGCAGAGCTTCTTGAGCCGCCGAAAGCTGCTCGTCGCGCACCTGGCGGAGTCCCTGCTGCGTAAGCGCGAACACGACGTACCAGGCGATTACGCCGGTGATGACGTGCGTCAATTGCAACGGGAGCTGCAGCGGCGAGTTCCAGATCATGTGAAGCACCACGGGAATCAGGAACGTCCGCCAGAAGCGCCCGTCAGCGGCTTTGAAAGTCAACGGCCCGCCATTTCTCGATCGCCATAACGCGCCTGCGGAAATCGCGGTCCAGGCGACGTGCATGAAAGGCGCCAGCGCCGCGCGGAACCAGATACTCGTGGTCATGCCCTGCACGCTGCTCAAACCTGCGCGAAACGCATACCCGGCGCTCTCGAAAGCGCCGAAACCGGCTCCAATTGCCGCCCCGAACAGAAGGCCATTCAAGATGTACTTGTGTTTTGCGCGACGCGCCAGGATAACCACCGCTATCAACTTCGAAGTCTCTTCCGTGATACCGGCGCTCGATGCGCCCATCCAACTGAGCATTGACAGCATCGGATCGATGATCAGGATGGTAATGAACAGCGACGCCACCCCACCCAGGCAAAACAGTGAAATCACCGCGTGAAAGGGTACGTTGCGTGGGGTGTTCAGCTCGTAGAAGAGAAACAACGTCGAAACCGGCATTGCGAATGCGCCCATGACGATTAAGCCGGGAATCAGGTTGGGATTGTGTGTCTGGTCGAACGCTACTGCCAGGATCGCGTACGCCGATGCGACGAACGCCAGCAGCCGCATGAAGAACCAGGGCTTGGGCCATCCGGTTTGGACATCTTTCATGTCCGGCGTGGTACGCGTGGTTCCCGCGATGAAGTAGTCGTCGATCTCCTCTTGCGTGCGCTTCTTGAAGACCTCGGAAAACATCTGGCGCAAACTAAAGCCTTCGAGCTTTTCAGTACACGCCAGGTGGTTGATCTTACTTTCGAGCGACTCTATCAAATGCCGGTGCTGGACTGGCATCGGCGGAGGCGCTTGCGGTGCAGCAGCCATCCCGGGCGGTACGCCCTGCCTGTAACCGCATCGCGCGCAAAACGCCGTGTTCGGGGGAAGCTGGCTGCCACAATTCACACAAAACATGGACAACTCCTACTGGTTGTTTTGCAGTTTGACCTAGTATGCCACGCGCGGCTTCAATAATGCGACAATCGCCTCATCGATGGCCAAGTTATACTGCGGCACTTCGGGATTCGCCTATGCTTCGTGGAAGCCGGCTTTCTATCCCGAAAAGCTGCCGTCTAAGAAATTTCTCGAGTTTTACGCGACGCGGCTCAACGCGGTGGAGATCAACTATACGTTTCGCCGCTTGCCGTCGGCTTCTACACTGGAAAGCTGGGTGACCGCGACACCATCGGGTTTTGTCTTCCCCGTCAAGGCGCACATGCGGATCACACATATTCAGAAGCTGCAGCCGAGCGAGTTTACCGAGGTGTTTTTCCGGGCGATCGAACCACTGCGTACCGCGCGGCGCCTCGGCCCGGTGCTGTTTCAGTTGCCGCCCGCCATGAAATGCGACGTCGCACGACTCGCTGAGTTCCTACCCACGGTGCCTTCGGACATACGCTGTGCATTCGAGTTTCGCCATGCTTCGTGGTTGAGCGACGAAGTGTACGCGCTCCTGGAAAAGCACGGGGCGGCACTGTGTCTCGCCGAGTCGGAGCGGATCGTAATCCCGAAAGTGATCACCGCCGATTTCGTCTATTCACGATTGCGGAAGCCGGAATATACGGTTGAGGATCGCAATGAGATAGCCGCCACGACGAAGGGCTTGCTCGATTCCGGCAAGGACTCCTACGTCTTCTTCAAACACGAAGAGACGCCGGATGGCGCCTTACACGCCGAGGAACTGCTGAAGCAGCTTAACCCTTCCGCCCAGCCCGCTTCTTCGGCTTAGCTTCTTCCTCGCTCTCGTCCATGGCCGCGGTAGATGCCGCGGGCTTCTTCGCGATGGCGAGACTCTGTTTCAGGGCCTCCATGATGTCGATAACCTTTGCGGGCTCGACCGTCGGCGGGGCCACCACTTCCTGGCCCTGAATCTTCGCGTCAATCAGCGCCTGCAGGTTGTCGCGATAGGTATCACGGTACTTCTCAGGCTCGAACGGCGCCGCGAGGGATTCCACCAGCATGCTTGCCAGCTTTGTCTCGGCCTCTTTCACCAGGCTCGTGTCGGTGCGAAACTCCTCGACTTTGCGAATTTCGTGGCTGTAATACATTGTGTGCATCATCAGCCCAGTCCCGCCCGGGCGGAAGATCACGATGTGCTCGCGATTGTGCATGGCGATCTTGGCAACGCCCACGTAGCCGCTCTTCTTCAGCACGTCATAAAGCAGCGCGTACGGCTTCTCGCCGGCCTCGTCGGGCGCCATGTAGAAAGAGCTTTCGAAGTATACCGGGTCGACCTCGGTTGTCTTGACGAACTCCAGTATCTCCATGACTTTAGCCGTCGGAGGAGCCATCTTCTTGATGTCCTCGTCTTCAATGACCACGTAGCGGTCCTTCTCGTATTCGTACCCTTTCACGAGTTCGCTACGAGGGACCGGCTTGTCCTCGTTCTGGCAGAAGATGACCTGCTTAATGCGCGAGTTATCGCTCTTGTGAAGCTGGTTAAAACTGATGCTTTCGCTTCGCGCCGCTGTGTAGAGCTTCACAGGGAAGGAAACGAGTCCGAAAGTGAGGTGGCCTTTCCAAACGGTGCTTGCCATGGCGCTAATCGTCGAGCATAGTAGAAATACCACATTCTTTGAACATTTTCAATGGGTCTTGTTGGATCGCGGTCGGTCTACCGGCGCTTGAGCGCCTCCAGTTCCTCCAAGGTTCGCGGCCAGTCCTTGTGCATCAGGCGGGACAATGCCCGATCCGCGAGCAGCCGCCCGCCTGTCTGGCACACGGCGCAGTAGTTGGTTTCATTAGCCGCGTATCTTATCCGCTGGATCTTCGCCCCGCAGCGTGGACAGGGCTCGCCATACCGGCCGTGGGCTGCCATTCCCTCGCGAAAAGCGGTGACTTTCTCGGGGAATTTGTTTTTGGCGTCGGCACGCAATCGTTCGACCCATTCGAGAAGAACCTCGCGAATAGCGCGGTAAAGCCGGGCGATATCCTCCGCCGCAAGCTGTTGCGTCATGGCGATCGGCGACAGACACGCCCGATGCAGGATCTCATCGGAGTAGGCATTGCCGATTCCGCTGAAGATGCGCGGGTCCGTCAACGCCCGCTTCAGGGTGTGATTCGACGACCGCAGAGCTGCACTAAACTCGTCCAGATTCGCGTCCAACACCTCAATACCGCCCGCATCGAGCGACCGCAGCCCTTCCTCACCTGCTACCACGCTCAGGGAAGCTCGGTGCTGCGATCCGGCTTCCGTCAATTGCAGCGAACCCGAATCGAACTCAAACACGGCCAGCAGGCTTTTGGACCCGGTCTTAGCCGGCGATTCGCGCCAGTGCAGGCGTCCCGCGATCATCAGGTGGAGCACCAGCCAGACGTCGCCTTCCAAGCCCATGGCGATCCGTTTCCCGACGCGACGGACATCCACGACGGTCTTTCCGTAAGCGGACTGCAGCGGTGGGCTGACGGTCCGCACCAGGAACGGTCCGCGAACGAAGACGCTTTTCAGCTTCCGGCCGAGAATCCGGCTGCGCAGCGCTTCAACGTAGACCACAACATCGGGGAGTTCGGGCATGGACACTCCCATTCTGCCGTAGTGGAGGGCTGCGCGAGTAAGAAGACGCGGCCGCCGTCCGCCGGCACAACACCGTGCGAATTCCCGGTCTTCGGCACATCTTTGAGGTTTACAAAGAAGTCGGACTGGGGGTGCAACGCAATCAGCCGCGCCAACGCGACCTCGGAGTCGCCAATGATCACCGTCCCGATCGGATCGTCCGAATCCAGTCCCCAACTTCTCAGCCGCTCCTCGTACACCGGCCTGAGTTGGCCAAGGCGCTCAAACTCGTCCTCGGTGAGCGATATGCCCAGAAACGCATAGTGGGAGGAATAGCGGCGGGCCATTCCGCTCAGATCCGCATAGTAATAACGTACTCGCGGCAGGAATAGTGTGGAGGAATAAAACTCATCGTTCGGGTCCGCAATGATCAACTCGTTCGGTCTGTGCATCGCGGCGTATGTCCGCAAAGCTGCCGCGGAACCCAAGGGCTTCGAGCCGCCGAATGACAGGCCCCAGGTTTCGCCAGGGAAGCACGCCTTCACCACAAACAGCGCGCATAGCGCTGCCATCGCCCAGTTTACGCGCCTAGGCCTAAAAAACGGGCCATATAGAACCGCGATCATCGCCGCGGGCGGAACGACATACAGAGCATAGGGTAAATTTCGATACCGGAACGCCAGGAGCGCTCCGGACGCGATCAAAAGCCACGAAATCAGGAGCGCGGGTAAGACCTGGTCACGCCGGCGTAACGCCCTTAGCAGAGACGGCAGCGCCAGCAGCAACAAAACAATCAACACCCCATCGATCAGGAACAACCTTTTGATATAAAAGACCGCCTGTGTCTCCGTGTTCGTCTGGGCCGGGGGCGCTACGCCGAAGTTCAGCAGTTGCACCTGAACGTAATCCGCCCAAAACCACTGGCGATGCACGACGAATTGATAGATGTGCCACGGCGCAACGAGCAGCCCGGCTATGGCGCCCGCAAACGCAATTCGCATCAAAGCCGGCCGACATTCCGCGCGTGCGAGCGCCCAGTACAACAAGAGCATGCCAAACGCGAGTAAACCCGCGACGTTCTTCACCATTACGCCCGTCGCGATCAGCACGGAGAAAAGCAGCAGAGCGCGAATCGTTGCCAGTCGCGGATCGATGTAGATCACCGCCATCGCGCCCACCATCGAGGCGGCCAACAGCATGTCGGTGTAGCAGAGGCGTGCAAATGTCTGCCACAAGGGATCCGACAACAGCAGCACCATCACTGCGATGGCGGCCGCAAGCGAAGCCGCCCCGCGCATCCACCAGAACACCGCGACGGTCGCGAAGATACCCGCCAGCAACGCCGGCAATCGCAGCGCGACAACCGAGATTCCGAAGATCTTCTCTGAAAATGCAGTTAACCAGACAAAGAGCGGAGGTTTATAAAGCAGGAAGCGCCCCATAAACTTAGGGGTTAGCCATCCGCCGTTACCCACTAACCCCGCGGCGCTGTTGGCGTATGTCGATTCGTCTTGCGCACGCAGCCGTGATACCGGATCCGAATAAGGAGCAGCAACATCGGAGCGTCCAATGCCGTATCCCAAGCATACGGACGCCACCACCAGCGCGGCTACTGTTTCTCGAATACGAGCTTGTCCTTTTTATCGGACTGCGGCACGAGCGATGAGATTTCCACGCTCAGTTCTTTGGTATCCGGCTTGAGACTTAATCTCTCGCGGACAACTTCAGAACCGTTGTGCTTGGTCACCATGCTCACCAGCATCGGGCCGTTGTACCAGAACGATGCCGTGGCCTTGTCCTCCGGCACCTTACAGTCCTTGCCGTCGGTGGTGCAGTTGAACGTAACGGTTCGTGGCTTGCCGTCGGTCAGCGTCTCCGTCTCGATGATGTTGATCTTTCCATCCTTTTCAGTGATCACCATGCTGAGATCGGAAACCCGATTCAACTGCATATCGCTTTTCGATGAATTTAACTGCCATTTGCCGGTAAGATCCGGCCGCGAATCGTCCTGGCCATACAGTCCGGCGCCTAACAGCACCGGAAGCACCAGGGCGGGAACCCAACCAATACCCTTGCGCATACACACCCTCCTGAGTATTAGTTATAACTCCAATGGAAACGGTTCTCCGAATGGAGGGATCTAATCTGCTTGACCTCGCAGTTGCAGTTTGCCTCGCGTTGCTTTTCGGGGGACCGGCATTCGCGCAGTTAATTGCCCCCGGCTCGCCCGTGCCGCGGACCTCCAAGCCGCCCGTCGTCTTTCTGAATGGATACCAGGAGCTTTGCAGTGGGTCGAATTTCGCAGGCACATTCGGCATGGCCGACCAGGTGCTTCAGTCGAATGGTGAGGTTTCGCTGTTCTTCGACAATTGCAGCTCGCCGGGAAAGCCCGCGATCGAAGACCTGGGTGTGTCGTTTGGCGCGTTTCTGGCAAATCTCACCTACGCCGACGGCACGCCGGTCGATCAGGTCGACGTTGTCGCGCATAGCATGGGCGGGCTGATTGTCCGCAGTTATCTCAGCGGAAAACAATTCACAGGCACGCCGTTTATTCCGCCTCCCACCACGCGGGTTCGTAAAATTGTTTTCCTCGCGACCCCGCATTTTGGCACCGGCGTCGCATTGGGCCTCGGCCTCGATGCGCAGCTCACCGAACTGTCCAGCGGTAGCCGTTTTCTATTCGACCTCGCGACCTGGAACCAGGGCACCGACGATCTTCGCGGCGCCGACGCAATCGCAGTGATCGGGAATGGCGGTACAGGACGCGCGACAATGCCGGGTTTCGACGATGGAGTGGTGGCCCTGACCAGCGGATCCTTGGGATTCTACCTGCCTAATCGCACGCGCGTACTGCCTTACTGCCACGTCAACGGCGGCGGCCTCGTGACAGTCGTAGGATACTGCGACGCGAACGCCAAGGGTATTGCAGACATTATGTCTGCGACCCAGGACACGGCACAAATCATTGTTTCGTTCCTGAACGGAACCACCGACTGGCAGACGATCGGACAAGGCACGGCGGATAATCCGTTCCTGTCCGCGAATGGCGGGCTCATGGTCACGATGCGGAGCGAGAATGACGACAATCTCCCGCTGGACACTGCGAGCGCTCAGTCTTCGAACGGGCAGAGTAAGACGCTGAACAACCCCAATCATGACGTCGCGTATACCGACCTCTTTCCTGCCGGGCCGACGATCGTAAACACATCTTCCGGGTCCACCAATTTGACCGGATCGTTGACGCTGCCTGCCGGAGTCTATGCGGCCGTGGTCGCGAAAGGAGGGCCGCTGATCGCGCGCGCGTTACCGTCGGCAGCCAGCACTTTCCCGCTCAATGTGGCGCCCGGCGAAATTATGGCGATTTACGGCACTAACCTCGCGGCGGAGACAATGTCCGCCGGCGGGCTCCCGCTCCCCCAGCAATTGAGCGATGCTCAGGTGTTCGTCAATGGCAATGCGGTTCCGCTTTATTTCGTATCGCTGAACCAGATCAATGCCGTGATGCCGGATGACGCCTCAGGCCTCGTCAAGCTGACCGTTCAGAACTCCGCAGGCAAGCACTCGATCAATGTATTGATCGCGCCGGCGGTGCCCGAGATCCTGACCCAGGACGGCTCCGGCGCAGGACCCGCATCGGCGCGCAAGGCAATTGATGAGTCCGTGGTTACGGCTGACAATCCTCTGCATGCGGGCGATTACCTCGTTCTATTCCTGAGCGGCCTCGGCGCTACGACTCAGATGAACGGCTACGATTATGCCAACCAGCAGCCAACAGTGACCATCGGAGGTTTGGATTGCCCCGTGAGCTTCGCGGGCCGCGCGCCGGGCTATCCGGGGCTCGACCAGATTAACTGTGCGGTACCGGCCGGAATCCCGCCATCCTCGTCGTCACCGATCTATGTCACCTCGGGTGGACGCGTCAGCAACACTGCCGCCGTCGCGGTGCAGTAACGGCTCTTGGGTTGGCAGTCTGTGGAGGGTGAAGCAGGTGTTTCGCCCTACCTTTGGAGCTTACCGAGCACTGTGCCGCCTAAGTAGCCGACCTCGGAACGAAAATATCCTGCCAGCCTAGCCCGCACTCCTTCACCATCTGAATCGGGTACTCCAGGCGTCCCAGTTCCCGAGTGTCGTTGTTAGTCCCAAACGAAAACCTGACGCCCGCCTGTTTGGCGAGTCGAATGAAAGGCGCCTTCGGAATCTTGTAGCGATTATTGATCTCGATGGCGATGTCGCGCTTCTTCGCCGCCTCGATGACCTTGTGCATTCGCTCCGGCGTCCAAAGCTCATCGTACATGTGTGCGATTACGTCCGGCACATACGTCGGATTCACGTAAATATCGATCGGCTCTGTCCCCAGTATCGTGAGAATCCGATTCACCAGAACATCCATGAATCTCTGCGGATCGTCAATCTGTCCCACCTCACCCTTGATCCACAAGCGCATGCGTTTGCCATTGTCGTCAGTGAACGTCATGGCATCGGTGAAGACGTAATCAAGCCTCGCCAGTGTTTCCTTTGAGACAAGATTCACCCACTCGCGCCCTTCGCCTTGCAGCGCGACAAACACCGGCTGGCCCTTCATGCGATCCACGAAAGCGGCAACCCCGGCATCGTCATGAATCGGAAATCCCTGCCCGCAATTCAACGCTATTCCGTACTGAATGCCGGTTCGCCGCGACTCGCGCAGCACGTCCTCCACCGTAAGACCGCCGTTCAGATGCGAATGATAATCGACCACTGGATAATTCTCAGCGTTGAGCCGCACGATTTCGCGATAAAGATCGTCGGCGACGGGTTGATCAGTGTTCGGAGGAGCCGCGTCGTCGGGCAACGGCCGCACCAGGATGTTACGAAACAGCGCGCGAGATCCTGGATTGTGGCACTGCAACGCAAACGTCCCGCGATCGAGGCGCCGACCCGCGAGCGGCGGATCGGGCTCGATGTAATCCACCAGCAGCATGTCATTCAGGAAAACCTGGACCTGCTTGCCGCGCACCAGCACACGCATCTGGAACCACTCGTCGTCCTTAACGAATGCCTTATAAATATCGCGAATCGCATACAAAGATGCCGTCTTCTTACGTTCCCGGTAACCGCCCTCACCAACGTAAGTGTTGTTCACCTGCACTTCGAATCCCTTAGCGGGGAACCCGGCCGGCTGAAACTCGGTGTGGAAGTAAACACCTGAATTGCAACCGCGCTTCGTCAGCACGTCGACCTTGAGTTCAAAGTTCTTGAAACTGGCATTGTGAACGCCGCCCGTATAGAACAGGTGCGACCGTGGACCATCGGCCGCGATCAAACCATCCACAACCCGGAAAGACGTATTGCTCTCGCTGGCCTTCCAGCCGTCGAGCGAACGTCCGTCAAAAAGAGGAATCCAATCGTTCTCGGCTTGCGACGAGAGGGGCAGAATCAGCAGCGAACCAAGCAGACTCCGCCGGGAGAGATTGAGGTCAGGGAGCATAGGACTGCAGCAAAAAAGCGTAGTCGAAAGCCGTTTCGCGAATGCGGTCGTAGCGGCCGGACGGCCCGAAATGGCCCGTCCCCATGTTGGTCTTGAGCAGCAGCAGGTTGCTATCAGTCCTGAGCCTGCGGAGCCGCGCCACCCATTTCGTTGGCTCCCAATACGACACGCGTGGATCGTTCAGGCCGGAAGTGACCAGCATGATCGGATACGCCTGCTCACCCACGTTGTCGTAGGGCGAGTAGGTGCGGATGTAATCGTAAAACTGCCTGTCTTCGGGATTTCCCCACTCTTCGTACTCGGAAATCGTGAGCGGAAGCGTGGGATCGAGCATCGTGTTCAACACGTCGACGAACGGCACCTTCGCAACGACGCAATGGAACAGCTCGGGCCGTTGATTGATGACCGCGCCCATCAGCATGCCGCCGGCGCTGCCGCCCATGATCGCGAGCCGGTTCCGTGAAGTGTAACCCTGCGCGATAACGTGTTCAGCGCACGCAATGAAATCCGAAAATGTGTTCCGCTTCGTGAGCAGCTTCCCGGCATCGTGCCAGGACTTGCCCAATTCGCCGCCGCCCCGAATGTGCGCAATGGCATAGACGAAGCCACGATCGAGCAGGCTCAACCGGTCGGACGAGAAACCCGGGTCCATGCTCGCGCCATAAGAGCCATAGCCGTACAACATCATCGGCGCGGAACCGTCACGAGGCGTATCCTTGCGGTAGACGACGGACATCGGAATTGGGGTCTCATCCGGCGCCAGCGCGAATATGCGCTCCGAGACGTACTGCGACTGTGCATAGCCGCCGAGCACCTCGGTCTGCTTCTTCAACTCTCGTTCCCGTGTGTCCATGTGGTAGTCGAACACGGACCAGGGAGTCACGAGTGAAGTGTACGTATAACGGAAGACGGTGGTGCGAAACTCGGGATTCCCATTGCCGAAGGCCGAGTAAGCAGGCTCTGGGAACTCGATGTAGTGATGATCGGCGAAATTGGCAGCGCGGCAGACACGCATCTTCGGCAACCCGCGGTCGCGCTCATGTACGATGATGTGGTTCTCAAACGCGCTGACCCCGTCGATCATAATGCCGGGGCGCGCCGGCAGCATCTCTTCCCACGCCGTGCTGGATGGGTCCTCCGCCGGCGTGCGCATCAAGCGGAAGTTTGTGGCGCCCTTGTTGGTGCGGATGTAGAAATGCTCGCCGTGATGCGTCACGTCGTATTCAATCTCGTGCTCGCGGGGCAGGATCACGGTAAACGGGGCGTCCGGGTCGTTGGCCGGCGCACGCCGAACCTCACTCGTTACCGCGCTGTGGAGATTGATGAAGATGTACCGATCGCTTCTGGTCTTCGACAAGCCGACGGTAAACCGTGCGTCCGGCTCCTCATAAACCAGAACGTCATCCGGCTCGCCGAGGCGATGCCGAAACACCCGGTACGGGCGGTGCGCCGCATCCAGAACCGTGTAGAAGAAGGTCCGGTTATCGTTCACCCATTCGAGCGAGTAGTAGGTGCGAAGAACCTTATCCGGCAGCAGCGTGCCCGTCGCCAGATCCTTGACAAAAACCGTGTACGCCTCGTCGCCGGCAACGTCGATCGAGTAGGCTAGCAGTTTGTGATCCGGGCTGACGTTAAATGTCCCCAGCCGGAAGTACTTCTCTCCAGCCGCCAGCACATTGGCGTCGAGCAGGATCTCCTCCGGCGCTTCCAGGCTGCCCTCCTTGCGGCAGGAGATGCCATACGCCAGACCCTGCTCGGTTCGCGTGTAATAGAAGTAATTGTCCTTGCGAACCGGAACCGAGAGATCAGTCTCCTTGATGCGGCCGAGAATCTCCGCGTACAGCTTCTCCTGAAGCTCTTTGGTCGGCGCCATCATGGCTTCGGTGTAGCTGTTCTCCGCCTCCAGGTACGGAATCGTATCCGCATCTTCGCGGTCTCGCAGCCACGAATATTCATCCACCCGCGTGTCGCCATGCACGGTAATCTCGCGGGGTAAGAGTTTCGCAATAGGAGGCTGGCTCACTGGCTTTCTTCTTTGCCCATGTACAGCTCTCGAATCGTATCGCGATGGTTCTCCAGCACACGATTGCGGCGCACCTTCATGGTGGGTGTCAATTCGCCGCTCTCAATCGTAAAATCCCGCTCCAGGATGCGGAACTTGCGGATCTGCTCGAACGACGCCAGTTGCTTGTTCGCCCGCGAAACCGCTTTTTGCACCTCGGCAACAACCGGCGGCGCGGCGGCGACTTCGGACTGCGGCTTACCCTTGAACTCATCCATACCCTTGAGAGTTTCGGCCGCGGGAAGGTTGACGGTAAACAGCGCACTCACGTAAGGAAGCCGATCGCCAATCAGCAGCACCTGGTTGATGAGCGGATCTTTCTTGAACAGCCCCTCGATACGGGCCGGGTAGATCTTTTTGCCGTTCGACGAGACGATCAGCTCTTTTTTGCGCCCGGTGATGTAGACGTAGCCCTCCGCATCGAACTCGGCGATATCGCCGGTCGAGAGCCAGCCATCGCGCAGAACCGCGGCCGTCGAATCGGGATCCTTGTAGTAGCCGGAGAACAGCGCCGGACTGCGAATCAGCAACTCACCGTCGTCGGCAAGGCGCAGATCGACGCCCTCCAGCGGCTTTCCGATACTGCCCGGCTTGGGACGGTTGAGCGGATTCAGCGCCGCCACACCGCCCTCAGTCAACCCGTAGCCTTCGACCAACGGCATGCCAATCGCCGCGTAAAACTCGCCCAGGTCTTTCCCTAGAGGCGCTGCGCCGGACGCCGCAACCCGAATCTTCCCGCCGAGCCGGTCCCGGATCTTCGAAAACACAGCCTTGTCAGCAAGCTTGTTGGCGCGCTGCATCCAACCGGGAACCGGTTTACCCGCCTGCTTCAGCCGGGCCACTTCCGAGCCTAGCCCCACGGCCCCTGCAAATATCTTCCGCGTCAGCGTGTTCTTCTTGCGAATCTCGGTGGTGATGCTGGCGTAGATGCGCTCCCACACGCGCGGCGGCGCCAGGACGAAAGTCGGCCGGATGGCCTTCAACTCCACCGGCAGTTTGCTGAGGCTTTCAGAGAACCATACCTCGACGCCGAGCCGAACCGGAATCAACTCGATAACAATGCGCTGGGCTATGTGCGCTGACGGCAGAAACGCAATCGTCGAGTCCGGAGGTTTCATCTCCAATGCCTTAGGACCCATGTCGAGGTTGGACACGATCGCCCAATGTGTCGCGATTCCCATCTTGGGCTCGCCCGTGGCCCCCGACGTGAGGTAAAGGATCGCCGGATCGTCAGGCTGGACCTCCTGCCGCATTTTCTCGCAGGCCTGCGAATCTTCCGTCATTGCCTGGCGGCCTTCGGCGCAGAGCTGTTCCAGGTTCATGACGCCTTCGCGCTCGCCCGTGAGCAACATCCAGCGAACCGCAAGCGGATCATCGCCGGCTGCGGCGTTGAGATCGTCCATCGCCTTTGGATTCTCCGCGAAAACGATCTTCGGATCGCTTGCGCGCAGATTTTTGATTAGCTCGACGGGTGGATAGCTGGTGTACAGGGCGGCCGCGATGGCGCCCGTCGACATAATGCCGATATCCGCAAGGTAGAACTCAGCGCGAGTTTCGGAATAAAGTGCGATGATGTCGCCCTTGCGGACACCCTGGCGGCGCAAACCGCACGCGATCTCCTGCACCGTCCGCAAATAGTCAGGCCACGTCCAGGTCTTGTACTGACCCTTACCGATGGGCTGCTGCAGGGCCGGTCCCTTGCCATAGGCTTGGGCCGCCTCCTCCAACACCGTGTAGACGGTTCGTGGATTCATCTCTTAAAGGATGCCACGAGGTGGGGCAGGCGTTTTCGCCTGCCCGCAAGAACCAGATTACTTCGCCAAAGCCGGAGCTTCACTCAGTGCCGCCACGCCCGGCAGTTCGATTCCCGACAAAAACTCCAGCGAAGCGCCGCCGCCCGTCGAGATATGCGAAATCTTATCCGCCACACCCGCCGACTTAATGGCCTTTTCCGAGTCCCCGCCGCCGACAACCGACACCGCGCCCGATCCGGCCACAGCCTTGGCCAGCGCCACAGTGCCCTTGTCGAAAGGCGGCTTTTCGAACACACCCATCGGGCCATTCCAGATAATGGTCTTGGCCTTCGCGATAACAGCCTCGTAGTTCTCCACAGTTTTCGGGCCAATATCGACCGCCATTTTGCCGTCCGGAATGGTCTTGACGACATCGAAAGGCGCGCCTTCCTTCAACTCCGCCACGACCACATGATCCACCGGCAGCATGAGTTTTGTGCCCGCGCGAGCCATCAGCTCTTTCGCCAGGTCGACCTTGTCTTCCTCGACGAGCGACTTGCCCGTAGGCTCGCCCTTCGCCTTCAGAAACGTATACGCCATCGCCCCGCCGATCAAAAGCTGATCGACAAACTTCATCAGATTCTCGATTACCTCGATCTTGTCCGACACCTTGGCGCCGCCCAAAATTGCAACGCAGGGACGAGCGGGACTACTCGTCGCCTTGCCGAGATACTCCAGTTCCTTATCCATCAGCAGACCGGCGGCGGCCTGGGGCATAAACTGAATCATCCCGACCGTCGACGCATGTGCCCGATGCGCGGATCCAAAAGCGTCGTTGACATAAATATCCGCAATCAAAGCGAGCTGCTTCGCAAATCCAGGGTCGTTCTTCTCCTCTTCCGCGTGGAACCGCAGGTTCTCGAGCAGAAGGACCTCGCCCGGCTTCGGCCGCATCTTCTCGACCTCAGGTCCGATGCAATCCGGAGCCATTTTTACCGGCCTTCCCAACAGTTGCTGCAGCCGTTCGGCGACGGGCTGGAGGCTCATCTCAGGGTTCCGCTTGCCTTTCGGGCGGCCCAGGTGACTGGCGAGGACAACGCCGGCGCCTTGCTCCAGGGCGTACTGGATGCTGGGTAGCGACGCTTTGATGCGCTTGTCGCTGGTGATCTCTTTACCCCCCGGAGCGAGGGGGACATTGAAGTCTACTCGAATGAAGACAACTTTGCCCTTCAGGTCGAGGTCGCGAATGGATAGTTTTGCCGTATTCATATCCGATTTGATGGTAACAAGCGACCGCCGCTAAATGAAAAAAGCCCGGCCTCCTAAGAGACCGGGCTTGGTTCGAGAGTGAAGCGAGACTAGAAGCCGATGCGCAGACCGAACTCCATCGTGCGGTTGATGGAACCATTTGGCGAAGTGTACTGCTGCGTCACGACGCCAAACGAGCTGGGTGTTGCGATATTGGTCGTGGGATCCTGCGGCGTGAAGTGGTTGAGAACGTTCACGAATTGGAACGACAGCGTCGCGTTGATCCTTTCGGCAATCGAAAAGTTCTTGGAGACCGTCGCATCCAGGTTCCAATACGGGAATCCTCGGATGGCACCAGCGCCACCAGAGTTGAAGTCCTGGCCGAGAACCGGGTTCCGGAATTCGTTGTAAACGGCAACCGGATCGGAGAAGATATTGATTCCCTGTTTTCCGGCGGAGGCGACTCCCTTCGGATTCGCAGAACCGGTCGGGATGGCAACGTTGTAGTTGGCGCTGTTACCGCCCGTGAAGGGTCCATTGCCGGCAGCTTCCTCGTAATTCGAGCTCGACTGTCCGACGATGAGCTCGCCGAACGCTTGAGTATTGCCACCAACTGAGACGCGCAGAGGATTGCCGCTGCGCGCGGTAAACAAAGGAGCGATGGACCAGCCACCCAGGACGTGTCCCATGAAGCCGTGCTGCGACTTGAACACGGGGGGCTGATAGAGCATCAATAGGCTATACGTCATCTTGATGTCAAAAGGCTGCACTCCATAAGTCCCAAAGCCATTGAAATCGTATGGATTCGGTACCGTGATGGAACTGCTCGCTTGCACCACGCTCCCAGTTCCAAGGGCACGCCCGTAGGTCAGGTTCGACTGGGTCGTCAATCCATGCCAATCGGTCGTGTTGAACTTGAAGAAACCGGCATTGTAATTGCCGTGTCCCAGCGAGTTGATGTATTCAAACGCACCGCTAAGTTGCGCGTTGAGACCGGTGCCGAGGGATTGCGCCATTACGCTACGTCCCAGCGTCCAACTGCTGGCTTTGCTCAAATCCAGCCACGTCGTGGAAGCTGAAACGGAAGCGATATTCTTACCCTCATTCTTAACAACTGCGGCGGTGCAGCTCGGAGAACCAGCGCAGTACGCCGAGTTCGGCCCCCCCATCACCGCTTCGAAAAACGGCTGCGGCGTTGCGGCTGAGGCAACCGGCGTGCAGCTCGGGCCTTGGCCCGCGCAGATCTGATTGTAGGTGGCGGCCCACGCTTGGGCAAAACTCTGGCCGCCCAACGTGGTCATCCATGGCACGGTGTCGATGTTGATATTTTGAAACTCATTACTGATCTTACGCCCGATGTAACCCGCTTCGAGAATAAACTTCGAGCCGATCTGACGTTGGATCGAGAAATTGAACTCATCCGAGTGATTTGGTTTCAGAGCGGGATCGAGCTGCGAGCCATCGGCTGCGGCCGCATTGAGGATTCCATTCTGAATGGCGCCTGGAATGAAGGGTTGCGGCAAAGTTTGCGTCGCTGTCGGAAGGGGAGCGGACAATCCATCCGCGCCGATACGGAATCCATTGGATGGGGTAGCGCCGCCCGGGCCTGCGCACGTGCCATTTGTGAGGGGCGAAACGCAAGCCACGGCCTGCAGAAGGCCAGGGCCGAGCAGTGGCACCAGCAGCAGGTCCACGCCGTTCAAGCGGCCATAAATCCGCGCGTAACCGCCGCGAAGTACCGTCTGGTTGTGACCGAAGACCTTACCGAGAATTCCGTCACCGAAGCTCGGACTCCAGGCAAGCGAGGCTCGCGGGCTGAAGCCGCCCCAGTACGGATTATACGGATACTTGTTCTCACCGCCATTTACGTTGCGGATGGTCTCGAATCCGATTGTCGGATTGTAAACCTGTCCAGCCAGCGCTGCGCTCTGTTTGTTGAGCAGATAAGCCTGGATGTTGAGCGGGCTACCGGCCGCATCCACCATCTGTACTTGCTTGCCGGCGATCTCGTACGGCGGCATCGCAATACCCCAACCGAGACCGTATGTCAGGGTCAGAGTGGGTCGAAGATGCCAGGTGTCCGTGAAATACGTGTCGTAGGTCGGCACGACGCTCTTGTCGAAACCTGAGGTCCCCAATGGATTGAGTGTCAGGCTGTTGCCACTACGGGTGTACATAACTTGAGATTGGCTGACAATGCCCATCAGCTCGTTGTACATGAACGCATAGTTGGCAAGGTTGTACGTCGGTTGTGCCCCGTTCGGAAGTGTATATGCGGCGGAGTTGACGCCCACACCCGAAAGCTGGTAGACGATCGATGTGTCAATTCCCACACCGTTGTCGTTGCGGGCGTGATAGTCGAAATTCCGCAGATAAGAACCGCCGAATTGGAAAAGATGGTTCCCGTGCAGGTAACTCAGGTTATCGGAGAGGAAGTAGTCATGCCCGTCCCAGAAGCGTTGCCGCGTGTCCTGTGAGTCTACGTTGTAGGGCATGAGGGAGCCGACTTCACTCTCGCCACCGACTTCGATCGCTCCGCCCAGTCCTGCAAACTGCGCCGGACCGGCTTGGGTGTTCCACTGCCAGAAGTTGCGCAGATAGCTGAACCGGAAATCGTTGGTCAGGTTCGGGGTGATCGTCCCGGTAAGGCCAGCCACAAAGAACCATGGTTTCTGCGGCCGGGGAGCATAGGATACATACTGTCCAGCCGCGCCACCGAGAAGACCGCCTACGTCCACCTGGGTGCTGACAACCTGGGAAAAGTCGTAGAACCGGTAGCTCGACATGAACTTCCACTTGTCACCAAAATCATGGTCGATGCGACCGACTAAGAAGTCCGAACTCTGGGGAAGCGCCAGATTGGCGATATAGCCCTGAGCATTCACACCGTCGACCAAACCCGCAGTCGAGTTGCCGTTCGTGAATCCCGCATCGTTGGGCATCGGCATGGTGTTCCAGAGTTTCTGAACGAGCGGGTTCACACCGAGCCCGCGTGGATCGCATGGCCCGCCGCCACACTGTGCGGGCTGATAGGTTGTGCCGCCTACGGTAACCGGGAACGGGTTGAGATTGTATGGCGTGTTTTGGCCGGCCGCGTTGGGCAGGGTCAGGACACCAGCCCGCATCAGGGCCGTCGGCGATCCGCTCTCGTAGCTCACAATGTTCGGATACCGCATGCCCTCGTAGTTGACGAAGAAGTACGTCTTTCCACCCCAGAATTTCGGGGTGAGAGGGCCGCCGATTGCACCGCCGAAGCGGTTCCGGTGTGTATCCGGAAGGGGCGTCGCCTCGCCGCTCGCGGTGAGCGTGTGATTGTTCTTCCACAGGTTGGCGGCGCCAACGCTGCTGCCAAAATAAAACTCGTAAAGCGCACCGTGGAACGCGTTCGTTCCCCGCTTGGTAACCATCTGAACCTGGCTGCCGGCGGCGCTGTTAAAATCGGCCGTCTGACCTGATGTTCCTACTTTGAACTCCTCGATACTTTCGATTGGGGTCGGGATGACGCCGGTCGGTGTACCACCCGTAGAGCCTGCACCGCTGTAACCGTTCGCCGGAGTATATACGGCATTGCTGCCGGCCATATCGTCACTGTTGCTGCCGCCGTCGAGCTGGAACCCGTTTTGGTCCGTAGCCGCGCCGGCCACATTACCCGCCAACGAAACACCGACCTGCAGGACTGAGAGCGTCGAGGCGTCACGTCCGAGGTTCGGCAATAACTGGAGCTGATCGTTGTGAATCGTGGTGCCGATCGTTGCGTTCAAGGTCTGCAACTCGGCGCCGGCTTGCGCCTGAACTTCAACCACCGTTGATGCCGCGCCAACCTGCATGCTGGCATTCAGCGTTAACGTGGAACCCACGTCAACCTTTTGGGCAGCGATCTTATAAAGATTGAATCCTGCCGCGGAAACCGTAAATTCGTAGGTGCCGGGAGCTACGCTGTTGAAGGTATAGCGTCCCACATCATTCGTCTTCGCGTTGTATACCGAACTGGTGGACGTTTCAGTAAGCTTTACGTCCGCCCCGCCGATTGCTGCACCCGACTGATCCGTTACTTGCCCGATGACAGTACCCGTGGCGCTCTGCGCCAACGCTGGTACCGAGGATGTTACGCATATGACTGCCACAAAAGCAGCCAAAACAGACAAAGAGATGCGATTGAGCCTGAAGCCCAGCGCCATAAACCCTCTCCCTCCTAAGTGAGCCAAACAACACCTCGCCCTTGCGAGCGATGAACGTGGTTTTGGGCTAGTCTATTGGAGTTGCTCCGGGCTTGTCAAGGAGTTTTACAAGAAGCTTACAATTGGCGGTAACCTTGCCTCTTGCCTTTCTCCACTTCTTCGCCTATACTAAAAGCGAATAAACGGCGAAATCAAGGAGAGCCCGCCATGCCCCTCCCCCACAATCTCTTCTGCGGACCCTGTGGTTGGTCGTATCCCCACTGGAACGGAACCGTCTACCCAAGAAGCCGGCCGCGTGGATTCCACGCCCTCGAATTTGTCTCGCGATATTTTGACGCGGTCGAAATCAATACCAGTTTTTATCAGCCTCTGCGCCCCGAAATTACGAAACTCTGGATCAAGCTTGTGGATGAAAACCCCAGGTTTCTGTTCTGCGCGAAACTGAACCGTCGTTTTACACACGATCGCGTCTTAGATACGCCCGAAATTGCGGCCCACAAAGATGGGCTACGTCCGTTCCTTCGTGACGCCAAGTTCGGTTGCCTGTTGATGCAATTCCCCTGGTCCTTCCGCTACACCGAAGAGAACCGGAACTACTTCATCAGGCTCCGGCGCGCGTTTCACGAATTTCCGTTGGTGGCGGAGATGCGCCACGGAAGCTGGCTGTCGGAGGAGGCAACCGGCCTGTTGACCGATCACCGCGTGGGATTCTGCAATATCGACCAGGCCGCCTACACCAAGGCGATGCCTCCCACAGCCCTGGTTACGTCGCCCATCGGATATGTCCGCCTGCATGGCCGCAACCCCGGCGACTGGATGAAGGAATTCGGCCAGGCGGACCCGACTGTCGCGCGCCACGATTATCTCTATGGCACGGCCGAGCTGCTGGAGTGGCGCGATCGTATTGCGCAGATTCACCCTTACGCCGAACGCACGTTTGTATTCACGAACAACGATGTCGGCGGACGCTCGGTAGTCAACGGGCTGCAACTCGCCCACATGCTCGGCGACGATCGCCTGCGCGCACCGGCGGACCTGGCCCGAAAGTATTCTGTAGAACTCGCCGGCTTCGCCACCGGGTCCCCCCTGCAGCCGAGTCTGTTTACCGACTCAGCGGCAGCTTAACGCAACCTTTAGGTTGCCCTCAGGTGAGCGGAGCTCGCGGTCGCAGGTCGCGGCATGCGTTATTGATCCCGGTGAACCGTGGACGGCGTGAACGCCGGCAAACACACCGCGACATACTCCGCTCCATCCGCCTGCGGAGTGCTGTACCGTACCCACTCGCCCTTTTGAGCGATAACGGCCTGGCCAGCTTCGACGTCGAGCATGCCACCCTCATACTCAACGCGCATCATGCCCTTGAGCACAATCGTGTACTCATCGAAATCGGGCCGCTGTCCCGGTTCGCTCCAGCCGGCGGGACTGATCATGTGCGCCACGCTGACCTGCGTAGTCGCGCTGTTGACCACGCCGACATACTCCTCAATCTGCTTGTTCCCCGGGACGGGAATGATAGTAGGTGCGCCAATAAGCGTTGGCATGGTTTTAGTGATCGCGGTCCGTAACCAAATCGGTTATCGCGGCCAATGCCCGCTGATAGGGCGACTCAGGAAACTCCACGATAATCGCACGTGCCTTTTCGGTGAATTGCTGCGCCTTTTCCCGGGCGCGCTCGATGCCCCGCCGCCGCTCGATGAACCGCAAAATGTCGGTGAACGAAACGTGGTCGTAGGTGCCTTCTCGCAACACGGTGGCAACCATGCTCCGCTCCTCCGAGGAAGCTTCCGACAGTGCATAGATCAACGGCAGGGTCACTTTGCCCTCTCGAAGGTCGCTGCCAACCGGTTTTCCCAGCACCTGCTCCCGCGACGTGAAGTCCAACACATCATCGACAAGCTGAAACGCAATCCCGAGGTTCCAGGCGAAGTCGCCGATTCGCGTTTCCGCGCTCTCGTCAGCCCCGGCCACCATGGCGCCCAGCCGTGCCGAGGCGGAAAACAAGCTTGCCGTCTTCCGGTCGATCAGCTCCATGTAATCTTCTTCGGAGATGTCGATCTTGCCGATGCGGTCAAGTTGCAGCAACTCGCCTTCGACCATTAACTGCGTGAGGCCGATCAGCACATCCAGGACCCGGAAATGGCGCTCCCGCAGGGCCACCTGGAACGCTTGCATGTACAACCAGTCGCCCGCGAGGACACAGGTGTGATTGCCCCAGATCGCATTGCTCGACGGCCGCCCACGCCGTGTCTTCGCCGTATCGATGACATCGTCGTGTACGAGCGTGGCCGCGTGGATCATCTCCACCACGGCGGCTAATCGAATGGAAGCATCGTTGAAGCGGCCGGCCAGCCGCGAAGAGAGGAGAAGAAGTATCGGCCGAAGACGTTTGCCGCCACCATTCTGCAGGTAGCGGCTGATCGTGGTGACTACTTCGACACTGGCAACCGACTCCAGGTTGATCTCGCGCTCGACGCGCTGCAGATCGTCGTGGACGAGCTCAATGATTTCCCGTGCACTGAGAGATTGGCCCAGCTTGAATGCCATGGGTTCTCTCAGTGTACCAGTAGTAAGACAAGTCTAAACTCAATGCGAAAACCCAAAGTGGCGCAGGCGGTTTCGCCTGCGCGTTCTCGGTGAGACTCGTCTTACCACCTTCTAAAGCCGCGATAGAACCGCGGACCCGAGTAGAAGTAGACGCTCGGACCCCAGTATGGATAGAACCCGCCATAGTATGGGTACGCCGGATACGCGTAACCGTAAGCGGGCGGCCCGTACATCCGCTGCCCAGGTCCCTGGTTGCCGTAGCGGGCGGGCATACGATTGTAGTCTTCCTGCTGAACGGGCGCGAACGCTTCGGGCGTGCGGCTCGTAATGGCTACCGGCCCTTCCAGCCGGAACGTAAGCGGAGTTTCCGGATAAACTACAGTCGCGTGACCGCGGGTCGAAAGAACACCGATCGTGCTGACCACCGCACCGCCAATGGCGCCCATGCCCGCACCGAATCCGCCGTCAACCGCTGCGCCAATCGCCGCGCCCAAGCCGGTCGTGGTACCAACAGCGGCGGCATCGCGCCCCACAGACGTTCCAGCACGCCGCTCGATCAAACGCGTATGCACCGGCACTTGCTGTCCGTCCGCAAGACCGATTTCCGTGATCTCGACGCCGAGTGACGATGTACCTTTCACGCGCCCGCCTTTATCCACCGACGCCACGCGGCCACTCACCTGTTGTCCACGCCGAGCTACTACGAACCCATTTACAACGATCGGCTCCGCCAGTGTTCCCATGAACACGTCGCCAGGCTGATTGTGGTCGCTCGAAAGCGGCTGACCTATGCGAACGGTGACCCAATTCCCCGCTGGGATCGTCAAGTCTGACGGGGCGACCGGCCCCATTTGTGCCGGCGCTTGTTGTGCCGGAGCAAGTTGCCCGGGAGCCGCCTGAGCCGGCGAGTCCCCGAACCTGCGCCAACCGCCTCCAGTCGAGGGCGGCGGAGCTTGCGCCTCCGGCGGACCCTGCGGTTCCGGGGGCGGCTGTTGTTGGTCCTGAGCAGGAAGAGAAATCGCAGCAAGTGCTACAGCGAAAGCAAATCGGATCGTAAGGGAATGTCGTTTTATCATCTTTTCACTCAACCCGACGCTCTTCAGGCAGTTTACGTTCCAAGCCGAAACGCACATGAAGTCAAATACATCCGGCATATGCCTTTGGTGCTTTGCGGCCAAGGTGGTGGACTTCGGCCACCGCGATCATGGCAGAATTTCCACAAGCCGGCCGACGTCATCCGGACTGATATAAAAATGAGGCGACAGGCGTATCCACTCGGATCGCGCCGCCGCGATCAGGCCATTTTCCTTCAGGTGAGTAACAACGGCCCGGTTATCGAGCCCGGGTTTACGAATCGCGACGATCCCGGCTCCGGTAGCGGGAGTACGATCTCCAAGGACTTCGTATCCTTTCTCTATGGCACCCTGGGCCGCCAGGTCGGCGATCTTCTGAACCTGTGACCCGATACCGTCCACTCCCACTTCAAGAATAAACTCCAGCGCCGCCCGCAACCCGAAGATCCCAATCGTGTTCAGCGTGCCCGGCTCATACCTCCCGGCGTCGTTGCGCAGATTCATATGCCGGCTGGCGTAATCGGCATAATTCGCGATGTTCGTGTAGCCGAACTCCACCGGCTCGATCGAATCCTGCCGATCTCGGCGGACATAAAGGATCCCACAGCCTTCCGGCCCCAGCATCCATTTATGGCCGTCAGCAGCCAACGCATCGATATGCGCCGCCTCAACATCCAGCGGAAAAGCGCCCATCCCCTGAATCGCATCCACCATGAAGAAACAGTTGTGCCGCCGGCAGATGTCGCCAATGGCGTTGATGTTCGCCCGGTAACCGCTCAGATACTGGACGAAGCTGATGGCCAGCAATCGCGCCCCGCGGCACGCCTCGTCGATTCGGTCGAGCGGGTCGTAGATCGATAACCACGTGATTTTCACGCCCTTCGTTTCCAGGCGCTGCCAGGGATAGAAGTTGGCGGGAAACTCCTCGCGAAACCCCACCACCCGGTCGCCTGGCCGCCAATCCAGCCCCATTGCGACAGTCGCGATCCCTTCCGACGTGTTCTTAACTATGGCAATCTCGGAAGCCTGAGCATGAATCAGTTTTGCGGCAGCATTACGCAAACCGTCGTAGGCTGCTTCCCATTCACCATAGTGAAGCGAACCGAATTCACATACATCGTCCGCGAGGCGTTTCATGGCGATAGCCGCCGGCCGACAGAGTGGTGCTACACCTGCGTGGTTCAAGTAGACGAGCCGCTCGGTAACGGGGAATTCGTTGCGATACTCCAGCCACAGCGGCGAATGAAGATTTGTTGATCTTTCACCGAAACTCATCTCCTCCACTATACGTTTACTAAATGAAGGGTCTATACTGAAAACAGTAGCCTCTCCAGGAGCCGCCCGATGAAACGCTTATTTCCTGTTAGTTTAGGTCTTCTCGCCACCCTCGCATTTGCCACTATGGCCGGGTACGCCGGAGACAAGAAGGAAAAGGATCCGGACGAGATCGGCAACCGCGATGTCGGCAAGGGGGTCAACTTCTACTCGATTGAGAAGGAGATTGCCCTCGGTAAAGCCCTCGCACAGGATGTTGAGCGGCAGTCCAAGATCGTGGACGACCCGGTAATCGCCGAGTACGTCAATCGCATCGGGCAGAACCTGGTACGAAACTCGGACGCCAAGGTGCCATTCACCATTAAGGTGATCGATGCGGAAGACGTGAACGCTTTCGCATTGCCCGGCGGCTTTTTCTTTGTTTATACGGGTTTGATCGCCAAGGCCGACAACGAAGCAGAACTCGCCGGCGTGATGGCCCATGAAATTGCGCACGTCGCGGCTCGGCACGGTACGAGGCAGGCTACCAAGGGCGAGATCGCCAACCTGGCAACCATTCCGCTCATCTTCATGGGTGGTTGGGCCGGTTATGGAATTCGACAGGCAGCCAGCGTTCTAATCCCGGTCGGCTTCCTCAAGTTCTCGCGCGCGATGGAATCCGAGGCGGACATGCTGGGCTTGGAATACATGTACAAGACCGGTTACGACCCGACCGCCTTCGTGGACTTTTTCGAAAAGATAGAGACTCTGGAAAAGCGTAAGCCCGGCACCATGGCAAAGGTGTTCTCGACGCACCCTCTGACCGACGACCGCGTTCGCGCCGCCCAGAAGAACATTCAAGAGATCCTGAAGGCGAAACCGGAATACGTGCTGAATACGTCTGAGTTCAACGACGTCAAAGCGCGGTTGCTCGCCATGCACAACCGCCGCAAGATCGACGACAAGGATTTGAATAAGCCTCGGCTCCGCCGCACTCCTGGCTCGACCACGGGCCCGGTAGACGCCGACGAAAACGGTAACAAGCCGAAGGCTGACGAAGACGAGCGCCCGACTCTCAAACGGCGCCCGGATTCGCAATAGAGTTATCCTCCCACCCGCAAGCTGAAACGTGGCCCACGGTCGTCCCAAAACGACCGTGGGCTTTTTTCTTGGTATCAACCCGAGGTTCGAATAATCACATGGTCCGGGTCACCTTGCTCAACGTCCGCGGCTGGTCTGGATTCAACCCCTTCTGGCTCGCCAACTGCGCCGCAAACAACTGCGCCGGAATGATGTAAGGAATGGGCGTATACATCTCCGCCAGCGTGAGCGGCAGACAAATCGACCGGCTCGCCAGCTTAAGCGCTTCAGAATTGCTGCGGTCGGTAATGATCATCGCCTCGGCCTGGAGCTGCGCCAGCTTCTCGATCATGTCGCGCATACCCGGCCACGTCACTCCCGGTGGAGTGAACAGAAACGCCGGAAACGACGCCTCAACCATGGCAATCGGCCCGTGCATGAGGTCGGCCGCCGAGAACCGCTCCGCCACCACGTAACAGGTCTCCATCAGCTTCAAGGCAAACTCGAATGCATTCGCATAATTGAGCCCGCGCCCGATCACTACGGCCTGGTTCATGAACCGGTATCGTTCCGAACGCTCGCCGATCTCGCTTTCGAGACCAAGGGCGGTATTCGCCCAGTCCGCGAGCCGTGCCAGATCGTCGGTGTGTATGGCCGCGCCTAGCGCATAAGCGACAAGGTACAGCACCAGGAGCTGTCCGGTATACGTCTTGGTTGCCGCGACACTCTTTTCCTTGCCCGCGCGAACCAGAAACGTATGCTCCGCAAGACGAGCCAGCGAGCTCGCGGGTTCATTTGTGATTCCAATCGTGAGCGCGCCCTGCTCCTTGGCACGCTCCAGCACCCGGTTCGTGTCGGTAGACTCTCCCGACTGCGAAATCGCGATGACCAGCACGTCATCGAACTGCACCGACGCATTATAGAGCGTGAAAATCGAAGGCGCGGCCAGAGAAACCGGGATCCCAGTAGTAATTTCCAGCAAATAACGGCCAAACTGCGCAGCATTATCCGAGGTGCCTCGGGCGGCGAGCATGACAAGACGAGGCTTACGCTTCAGCAGCCGCTCTCTTAACCGCTCAATCTCCCCCAGTTCCTCTTTGAGGGTACGCTCCAGCGCTGACGGCTGCTCGCGTATCTCCTCGAGCATTTTGGACATGCTTCAACATTAGCGTACCGTCTGCTAGAGATTCCGGCCCTTGGTCTCAGTCCCAATCCATACGGTGTGCGTAACTGCTTCGGTCGGGGGCATCACCAGCAGGTGAGGCTTGAGGATGATGAGCGTTTCGCTGCGATCGCGGCTTGTTGTGGTTTCGTGCAGGAACGGAATCAGCGTGAGTCCAGGGATGCCAGTAATGGTCTTGACGTCCTGCACCGTGAGGAGACCCGCCAGAATGGCCCACTGGCCGTTTATCAGCCTCACTTTCGACTCGAACTTCCGCGATGCTATATCCGGAATCCCATTGAAGCCGCCTGCTCCTAGCAGTTTGAACTCGGCATTGACTTCGAGCGTCACCTCGTCCAACCCGTGAACGTGAGGGGTGACTTTCAAGATCAGGCCCAGATCCTCGAAACTGAACTGGGGCGGCGGAATGTAGCCGTTCGTTCCAGGCGTGGTGAGGTAAAGGCCCGTGACCAAGGGGTATTTATCCCCAACGTGCAAAGAGGCCGGCTGGCCGTCGAGTGCTACCAATTCCGAATCGAACAAGCTTTTAGACGTCGACCTGGTGGCTGTGGCGAATAGCGTGGAATCAGCAATTCCCAGCCCCAGGAACGTTGCCCCACCGCCAAACGTCAGAAAACGCGCGAATCCGGCTGGCAGGGAAAGCTGGTTTACCGGCCATCCCGTCAAGCCATGGCCGAACGACACCAGGGAAGAAGCGGTCGGCAGTTGCAGCCCGTAATGTTTCGACGTGCTTTGGTCCGAAGCCAGTATCTGCAACTCAATTGCAACCTGGGCTCTCGGTTGCATCAGGTCGTGAAATATCGTCTCGGCCGCCCGAACTTTCCAGACCCGGTCGCGGATAAGGACCAGGCGTCGGGTCGAATCGATGGTCAGCTTTTGGAGGTCGAGCGTGCCGCGGACAGCCGTGGCCAGCTCGTTCACCTCCTGGGTCGAAATCGTCTCTGGGACCGGAATCATAATCGATGCCGTGCTCTCCAGCTCCGTTCGTTTTTGCTGGGTATCGTTCGCCACCAGGATCAACCGGTCGCCGACCGGTACGACGAACGAATCTGCGGCGTCCTGCAGCGCACGCAGCGCCTCTTTGTAGTCGACTCCGCTCAATTGCAGCCGGAATTCCTTGGTAGGCTGGTACCCGCTGTCGAAAACCACCAGCAGGTGGAATGCGCCAGCAACCTTCTCGAACAGCGCCTTGGAATCGCCTTTCAGGTCAAAGTTCTGGCGTCCGGGGTCGGCTTTAAGTTCGCGAGGAGGCAGGGGTTGGCGCGCCGCTTCGGCAATTTCGGCATCTGTGATCGTTCCTGTCACGGCGGGGTCGGCTGGCGCGGGGGCCTTTGTCTCATCGCCCAGAGACACCACGGCGCAGGCTACCAGGAGCAGGAACACCGAAACTTTCACTAGAAATGTTAGACGGCCGCCCGGCGCTGAACGTGCATACCCGGCCTAAACTCGACACCAACCCCGGACGATAGCTGAATGACAGGCAAGGTCTATGTCAGCACTCCCGATGAACACACGCGCGCTGCGTTCTTTCGCGCCCAAAACGCCACAAACCTTTGAAGAACTCGGCATCCCGCAGACCCTGGTCGTCGACCTCGTGTTGCGCCGCCTGCTGCTGGAAGGGTTCAGTAACCTCCAGACTCTCAGCAACAAGCTGCGGCTCGCGGTGCCGATTTTGAGCATTGTGTTCCAACACATGAGAAACCAGCAACTGGTTGAAGTGAAAGGGATGGCGGGCAACGATTACAACTTTACCCTTTCTGGGGCTGGTAAGAACCTCGCGTCGGAGCGTTTCCAGATCACACAATATGCCGGCGCCGCGCCTGTATCCCTGAAGGATTACCACAATGCGACCAAAGCCCAGGCCGCGCAGGTACGTGTGGACCGCCGCGCACTCAAAGCCGCCTTTTCGGACCTGGTAGTCTCCGATCGCCTCCTGGACCAGTTAGGTCCGGCATTGATTTCACAGAATTCGATCTTCATCTATGGTCCCACCGGAAACGGCAAAACCAGCCTTGCTGAACGCATGTTGCGCGTCTATAGCGACACGGTGCTGCTGCCGTATGCCATCGAGGTCGACGGCCAAGTCATAGCATTGTATGACCCTGTCGTACACCACAAGCTGGAACTTGAAGACGAGGATGTCGATCCGCGCTGGGTGGTCTGCAAGCGCCCTTGCATCGTTGTCGGCGGCGAGCTGATCCCGAGTATGCTCGAACTGCGCCTGGACGAGTCTTCCGGCATTTATGCTGCTCCGCTCCAGATGAAGTCCAACAATGGCATATTCATCATTGACGACTTCGGCCGCCAGCTCATGTCACCCCGCGACCTGTTGAATCGCTGGATCGTCCCTCTGGACCGTCGCGTGGATTACCTCATGCTTCGCTACGGCGTGAAATTCCAGATCCCGTTCGAACTGCTCGTTGTGTTTTCCACCAACCTCGAGCCCAACGACCTGGCGGACGAAGCGTTCCTGCGCCGTATTCACAACAAAATCTTCGTCGAAGCTGTTGACAAGGACGCGTTCGACCAGATCTTCAATCGCGTGGCCGCGAAGAGCAACCTGCTGGCTGAACCGGATAGCGCCGACCATCTGCGCAAGCTCTGTCTGCGCGAAGGCCGGTCGGAATTGCGCGCCTGTTACCCGGGCGATATCTGCAATATCCTGATCTCAATTGGGAGATACGAAAACCGCCCGCCACAGATGACAAAACCGGAGTTAGAGCGAGCCGCCGCGCTATACTTCGCTAAGGGCTAAGCTGGCATTTGAATTGCCATCACTGAGCCCCGGAGGGCGGGAGTGTATGCGTTCCAGGGCAATTCTGTGTATTGTTTACCTAGCCGGAGGGACTTTTATGCTCTCGGCTCAACCGGGCAGCACGGCATGGGATGTACTCTCGGCAGGTGTGTCCACGAATAATCCGGACCACCGGAAGGAAGCCTTAGCCGCCCTTTCCGCGGTGGGACCATCGCCGCAGGCCGTCAAAGCTCTCGAAAACGCACTGGCCAATGACAAAGAATCCGACGTTCGGCAGACTGCAGCCGCCGCGTTGGGGGAAATGAAGGCTACCGCTTCAATTCCCGCTCTGAAAGCCGCCCTCGATGACCCGTCCGGCGAGGTCGCTTTTTCGGCGGCTAAAGCCCTTTGGGACCTGGGTGATCCCAGTGGCAAGGCAACGTTCCAGGAAATCCTCATGCGCGAACGCAAGGACTCCAAGAGCTTTGTCGGGGGCGCACTCGGCGACGCCAAGCGCACCATGCACGACCCCAAGAAGCTTGCAATGATGGGCGTCAAAGAAGCGTCGGGCGCCCTTCTTGGCCCCTACTCCATGGGGTTTACGGTGGCCAAGGATGCGATGAAGGATTCCGGCGCCCCGGGTCGTGCATTGGCCGCGCAATATTTGTCGAAGGATTGCGACGCGCGAGCCGTGCAACTGCTGGAATGGTCACTGAAGGATGACACGAGTTGGCTGGTAAAAGCCGCCGCTGCGCGCGGCCTGGGAAAATGCGGCGACGAGGCCGCTATCCCGGTCCTGGAAACGCATCTGAGCAGCTCGCATGAGGCGCTTCGATTCCAGGCTGCTGCCGCAATTGTCCGTCTCAGCGCGAGAACGCAACCAGCGGCGGACACCGCCAATGCCGCGCCGCCCAAAGCGCCATAACTCGACATGAGTCTGTTACACTGACGCTGACAGTCCTTCCCTTGCTGGAGTGGCGGAACTGGCAGACGCACGGGACTCAAAATCCCGCGCCCTTCACTGGGCATGTGGGTTCGACCCCCACCTCCAGCACCAACATGAGCTAACGCCTGAAGTTGAAGTCTTCGGGATCCTGCAAAAAAGTCGAAGGCCGTTCTGCAGACGTGCCCATCGCCTCGGCAGTTTTCGGCAGTTCGACCGTAAGTAAGTCCTTCAGGCCCACGTTATGGCGTTGAAGGACGTCAGCGAGCATGCGTGCAAAACTGCTGGCCTTCTCCGTTGGTGTCACGTCTTCTGTGCGGCCCGGAGGCTCCGATAAACAAAGCACGGTGTGTTTGTCCACAACAGGAGCCGCTAAACCCGCTCGCCAGGCTTGGGACAGGAGTCCCGGCACCGCGCGCGCCGCATTCAGGAAAAAAATTTTGAGCCTGACGTCTTTCTCCTCGAGCAGTTGGCGCAATCGCAGAACTGAGTAAGCTTTGGTGCTCAACGGCCGGGCATCGCGACCGTCAAAATCTATCGGTGTGAGCCAATTCTCAGAACCCTGATGTATTCCGTAACCGCTGAAGTACACTACGACAACCCCGCCCTTTTGAACCTTGCTCAAGAAGTCACGCTCAGTTCGTCGCAGTTCCTCAACGCTCAGGTTCAGCTTTGTAGTGACATCGAACCCGTCCGTCCGCAGTACTTCACTAAGCAGGTCCACGTCTTCAACAGCCGATGGAATAGCCGGCAGGTGCTGGTATCTCGTGTTGCCGATCAGAAGAGCCCAACGGGCCGGGAGTTTCGTTGGACTCGTGGTTACCTCCGGCCCGGTGACGCGAAAAGGAATGCTGAACACTTCACTCTGGTTCAAGCGAACCCTCACGCGCCAGGTTCCCGGAAGTGCTTCCGGCACCCTCGAGAGCCCCAAACGCCAGTAATTGCATCCCGCCGTTTCGCCTCTCTGCTGGTAAGTGGAATGAACGATGATTTCACCGGTTGGATCCAACCACTCAATGTCTTCGTCGTCGCCCTTGTTCTCCTTGTTCATCAAAAACTCCAGCCAGATGTCAGGCTGGGTTCGGTGAAATTCGGTCACGTTTGGACCTTGCGCACAACCACTGGCCGACCGGGATACTTGCAGGGATTGAACGACGGGACGCGCTTCTGACGATGGCGCAACTCCGATCGCGATTTTGCGGGAAATTGAGTTTCCGGCACGATCCCTGGCAGTCACGGTAAACAGATAGGTGCCTCGCTGACTTGGAGTTCCGGTGAGCATCCCCTGATTGGACAATGCCAGCCCGAGCGGTAATCCCGAAACGGACCATTCATTCGACGATTCTCCGCCTCGCAATTTGAATTGATAAGTATAGGAAACCCCTACTGTACCCGCCGGCAAAGTCGTGGACCCAGCCCACTGCACTGGACCTGATGGCGGAACAACGATGCGGAAAGGCACCTCGGCGATCCCCATGTCGTTCCAGTAGATCCTTACTCGCCAGTCTCCCGGAGCGAACGCGGGGGTGTGGTCGGCAATATCCAGGACGCGATACCAACCGTGACTTCCGCTGTCGTCGTGCGCGTGGGTTCCCGTGTAAGTTTGCATCACGGTTCCGAGTGGGTTCTGCCAATCGAAGCGGATCTTGTCGCCGGTGTGTCCGCCGTTCCAGACCACCAAAACACAAACCGATGGATCGGTTGTGAGGAACTCGGCTTCTGCCACGGGACGGTAACCGGTAAATACGGGGGAACAGATTCGCGACAAAGTCACGCGAGTCAGTCGTATGTCCAGCCCGCCCGAGCCACTGGGGTCCGATTGGGCGACGGCACACACCGCTCCGCTTAAGCAGATGAACAGCGCCGAGTACTTCATTTTATTGCTTCAGTCTCCAACCGATTGCAATCGTCTTTATATCGCCGCCGGTGTCGTTCCGGATCTCCAGCCTGTCCCAGTGATTCCGCTCCGATGGCGCCTCGATCACGGCCATACCGGGAGGGATTTGAATTTCCACCGGTACCCGGGGAAGGTCTCCATGCACACCGCCCGTTCCCGCTTGTCCACCCTGCACGATCAGCGTCTCGTGAGCCGCGAGCCGGCCTGACCAGGTCAACTCTCCACGCAGTGGACCGTTGTACTCGTCGAGACTGAGGCTCGCACGCGGAGCAGGAAGCCGGGCTTGGCTAGACGCAGGTTTTGTCGCGAATTGATCCAGTTTGATGCGGGCGATAGCGGCGAACTGGCCCTGAGGATATCGCTGGAGGTATTCGCGGTATAAATCGGGACGATTCTCGGTCTTGATGGAATTCCAGAACTCCAACTCGACGGCGAGCTTGTCACGTTCTGGAGTCTGCACGACGCTTTGGCGTGGTTGAACCGTCGCCGTTGGAGATTTTTCTGGACTGGCTGGAGAGCGCCCATGAAGAAGCCACGCACCGGTCCCCAGCAACGCGGTAACGATGACGGCCGCGAGTCCAACGGCCAGCTTGCGTCTCCCCGGAATCGTATGCGCGCTGCCGGTGGATTCGCTCGGCCCCGCGAGGATTGCGGCCGCAAGCTGTTCTCCGAATTCCGCCGCACTGGCCGGGCGTTCCTTGGGGTTGTACGAGAGAGCCTGTAAAATCAGGGTTTGAGCCTTCTGGGAAAGTCCCGGCCTTAAGTCCGACGGCTTGATTCGAACGCCCGCGCGCTGCAGGATGGCGAGTTGGATCATGTCCTCCGGAACGAACGGTTTGCGCCCGGTCACCATCTCGTACGCGATCACGCCGAAGGCGTAAATGTCGGTCGCCGCGGAGGGATGCCCTTCCACCTGCTCAGGGGCCATGTACCCGATGCTCCCCGCGATCCGCGTAACGGCGCGAAGTTGGGAAGCATGCATGTCCGCGATGGTTGCAATGCCGAAGTCGATCAGCCGGACGTGCTCGCCGCCGGAGAGGGATTGCAGCATGATGTTCTCGGGTTTCAGATCGCGGTGCCAAACTCGCTTTTCGTGCGCGGCTGTCAAGGCTTGTCCGGCTTGTTGGACGATGTTCGCCACCCGGTCGAGCGGCATCCCTTCCGGTGTCATGACGCTACGCAAAGACCGGCCCTGAACGTACTGCATCACTAAGAACGGCCGTCCCTCGGACGTCTTCCCGCTGTCGAGCGCCCCAACCACTCCAGGATGGTCGATCAGCGCTAAGGCACGGATCTCTTCTGTGAATTTCCGCTCGAACCACGGATCGTCGCCCAAAGTCTCCAGTTGCAGCTTGACTACGACGGGCTTGCCGTGCAGTTGTTGGTCGTGAGCCAGGTAGACCACACCGAAGCCGCCGCGGCTCAACTCGCGGATGATCAGATAGCGGTCTTTCAGCAGCGCGCCGGGTGCGATCCCGAACGAGCCGGCGCCGGACGGTTCCAGGACTGCGGTGTTTTCCGTTGCGGCCCGCAACAATGCGAGGGCGTGTCTCTCCAATTCAGCATCTGAGCCGGCCGCTTCCCGAACAAGCGATTCGCGAAGCGCGGGATCATGTTCTCGCACCTCAGCCATAATCTTTTTGGCACGGTCCGTACGGTCGTACAACATTACTTCAACTCGGCAGGCAAACTTGAGTACGCTGGATTACAACAGTCTAGTTTAGCCTGACCGAGATCGTCTCGCATGGGGCAAATCTCTTATAACGAGGTGACGTTCGTAAGCCGATATATCTCTTAGTGATCTCCCTGAAGAAGTATATTGAGTCCGATCAGCGGGAATTGCTGAACCTGGCCCTCGATGCTTACCGCTCCGCCTTGGCTGCCACCGGAGCTTTTGGAGTGAAAGCTTGCCCGCAGGTGGGACACAACATGCAGGACAGTCTTTTTCACCTGGTCGAGAAGGTTTCAACGGAACCAACGCCGGCCCAAGTAGCGGACACCCAGCGCAGAGTACTCGAGGAACTCCAGAACTGGGGTGACATGGCCGCCGAGTATTCGCGCCAGAAGGCATCCGAGGTCAAGGAAATCATGCTGATCGCCGCGCGAACCGCCGAAAGTGTCGGCGAACGCGATCAGCGCTACACGCAGCAGTTCAACACCTTTAGCGGACGTTTGCAGGCCATCGCTAATCTCGATGACCTGACCAATATCAAGTCGTCCCTGGTCCAAAGCGCGGTCGAATTGAAAACCTGTGTCGACAAGATGGCGCGAGACAGCCGTGAAGCCGTGGCCCAGATGCGAACCGAATTAACCACGTACCAGACCAAGCTCGAGGAATACGAGAGGCTCGCATTACGCGACACCCTCACGGGCCTCGATAATCGGCGCAGCCTGGAATCTGAATTGGAACAACGGATCGCGCGAAAGAAGCCCTTCAGCGTTATTATGCTCGACCTGAACGGGCTCAAGACGGTAAACGACCAGTACGGCCACCTCGCCGGAGACGAACTGCTCAAGCTCTTCGCCGCCGAACTGAAGACCTTTATTCGGTCCATTGGCTCTGTGGGACGGTGGGGTGGCGATGAGTTCCTCGCCATTCTCGACTGCAAACTCGAACTGGCGGCCGGTCACCTCGGCCGCATGCAGGACTGGGTCTTCGGTGAATACACGATTAAGGCAGGTTGTGCCACCCCGCGAAAGGTCAAAATTACAGCGGCAACCGGTCTCGCCGCCTGGACTGAGAAAGAAACCGTCGCACATCTGATCGGTCGCGCCGACTCCGCAATGTATAAGCAGAAAGCCTCCACGCGGACTAAACTAGCACCTCAAACCCACGCCGCCGTGTAGGTGGTTACTGGTTCTGGGCCGACTCGCCGGTTTCGTGATTGAGGCCGAACGGCGGCCTTACACCGCTCGATTTCCACTCCCGCAATTCCGAAAACCCGCGCTGGATCTCCGCCGGAAGAATGGCGCAGTGGCCATCGTGTTTGACATATTGCTGCACAAACATGCTCGTTGAACCCGCGCGATCGACGATCTGCGGATACATGTCCGGAATCCGAACCGGAACCAACTGGTCGTAGGTGGTATGTATCGCCAGCAGAGGACGCTCCAGCCGGCCGGTCGGTGTGTACCACGTGCGAACATACTCAGCCGCCTTTTCATCCCCGGCGTAGCGCTTCACACCGTCGTTCAGCGCATTGTAGTCATCAACGCCTTCGTAGATGATCCCGCGATTGTCGAATGGATTTCCGCCCGTCCGCGCTTGTAGCTCCTTCAGCATGTACGTGACAAAGGACAATGTGAAGCCGAGGTCCTTATTGTTCTTGGCCCCGGAATAACGACGTAACGCTGCGGACTTCTCGGGGTTTGCGTCCAATAGCGCTGTCAGTTTTTCCTGCGCCTCCTTGTTGCTCTGATAATTCGCATCCACTTTGTTGGGAGGCGGCAGCGCACCCGGGAAGAAGTAGTCGAACACCACGCGCAGGTCGAAAGCACCGCGCCCCATGAAGTAAGTGGCAGGAGCCAGAGGGCCACAAAGCGCTAAACCGCCGTCGTAGTTGCTCGGATACTGCTCGATCATCAGCATGGTCAGAAAACCACCCATCGAGTGGCCTGTGACATAGGTCTCCTTCGGCTTTCCGTACTTGCCCAAGAAGTAGCGCCGCAGGTTCTCAGTGTCGGTCACGGCCTCCTGCACGGCCCAGCCGCCCGCGGCGTAGCCGGACTGTGCCAGCGCGTATCCCTGATCCGTGAACACCGCGAACGTCGGAGGAAGCTTGCCTTCCTTAAACACGCCGGGAACCGGGCTGTAGCCATGGCAGTAGAGCACTAAGCCGCCGTTCCAGTTGTCCGGCACGTCGATTCGGAACTTGGCTCCGTTGATCTCTCCGATTTCGGTCTTGGGTTCGGCAAAGCAGATCGCGCCGCCCACGAGGACAGTGACACAGGCCACAACTCGAAACAGTTTCATTCGGCTCCCTCCAAGGACACCTGCAACGGAAAGAGTATAGTCCATTTCACGCTCCCGCCGCCGAGTTTTTGTCGTGACGCTTCCCACAATCCGGATCGTTCGGGCAATTGGACAGAGCCGGATCAATGCACACGCGAGACTCAATATCACCCCGGTTGCCCAAAAAACGTGAATTAGGAGAACCTCACTCTATTAGTTGGCGCTTAGAATGGTGTTTTGATGATCCAGGGAATGACGGTGTTGGTGACCGGCGCCTCGCGCGGGATCGGCGCGGCGACGGCAATCGCTCTGGCACGGGCGGGCGTAGCACGTGTAGTCGTGCATTACGCCGGATATAGGGAAGGCGCGGAGCAGACCGCCGCGCTGGTTCAGGGCGCGGGAGCCGAGGCCGATATCCTCGCGGGTGATCTCGCAACCGCCGAAGGCATTCAGGATTTCGTGACCGAGTTACAAAAAACCGCACCCGAGGTCGACATTCTGATCAATAATGCCGGGTCATTGGTGGAACGGGCGCGGCTGTTGGAAGCAAGCGACGCACTATTCGACAAGGTCATGAACCTCAACGTCAAAAGCGTGTGGCGCATCACCCAGTCGGTTGCTCCGTACATGATCGCGAAGAAGAGCGGCGTCATCGTGAATGTCAGTTCGATCGCGGCGCGAAATGGAGGCGGTTTGGGGGCAACGCTCTACTCCGCCGCAAAGGCCGCGGTGTCGACCATGACCAAGGGACTCGCGAAGGAGCTCGCGCCGCACGGCATTCGCGTCAACGCCGTGAGCCCCGGGACCGTCGATAACCATTTCCACGAGGTGTTTTCGAACCGCCAGATTCTGGATGGAATGGTGAATGCGACGCCGGCCGGACGCCTCGGCACAAATGAGGAGATCGCCGACGCGATTCTCTTCCTCTGTTCCGATGCTTCGCGCTACATCCACGGCCAGACGATCGAAATCAATGGGGGCATGTACATGGTCTAAGCAAAACGGGTCAACACCCCGTTTTCGTAAACCGACAACGGCCCATCCTGGCTGATCTGGATCGCCAATCCATGCGTGCTGGCATAACTCGCCGCCGCACTGCGCGCTCCTTCGCCGGCCCCGGTATGAGCGTCCGAGATCTTCAGAATGACGCCTGCGTTCCGCACCGCGCCATTCGAGTCCACGATAAGACAGCCATCGAGCGAGGCCATGCGCAGAATTAAAGGATAGTCCCCGCGCGTGATTTCGAGCAGCGGATCTTCACGAAAATACGACCGGAGGCCAGGCGAGGCCCCCTCCGAAATCTCCGCCGGATCCGGAACCACCGCGATGAGCCCGCCGCGTTTGCGCAGCGACATCTCAACCGCGACGTCTGTAAGCACGGAAGCGGCTTCCTCCGGGAGATGCCGGCGCAGCGCGTTGTCGATCCCGCTTCCGGAAACCCTGCGCCAACCCTCGTGAGTCCATTTCATCACCGAATTCTTCCGAAACAGGTAGAGCTCACCGGTCTGCGTCGTGGTGCAGATTACATCCCTCCCAACGAGAAGCAAGTGAAGGTGATGATAGCGTCGCGGGACCATGGACCACTCGGGTGTCGGATCGACGTTGCGCAGGGCGGAAACCGAGAACCAGCCGGTGATCTTGCCCTTGGGATTTACGAGCAGCAGACTGTTCACGCCGTCGGCCAGCCAGTTCAACGCCTTACTTTCGCGGAGCGCGTGATCGATGTCTTCGGGTCTTTTGGAGTTCAACACACGGCATCCCGCTTGGGCGAGCACCTGCCCGGTGGAGTGCCAGTTCCATGTCATCAGGACGCCCAGCCGCACCGATCTTTCTTCATAGCGGAACAGCAGGCTGGACCGCAGTGCCGCGATCAGTTCCACGGCGTTGAACTTCTGTCCGCCGGTGTGAGTGAGCGACAGGACGAGATCATCCCATAGGAAGGCGCTGTTCCGCACCAGTATGTCTTTGATATCGGAAACCTGCCGGATCTCCTTCGTGATTCGAATACACATGGTCATGAAACGAGTCACAATCCGCGTACACTGACGGTCGCTCGCCCCGTCCGGGGGCACCACCAGTCTCCAATGGGTGGCCCGGTCCTTCGCCGCCGGCAACGGGTAATGGATGGAGCCATCCGATTCCCGCTTGGGGTGTGCCGGCGATGATCCACGCGCCCCACGCTGCAGTTTCAGAGGATAGCCTGCCAGCGGCTCCAGCATCCCGATCAGATACTCGTACATTTGCTCAAGGCTGGCATCGATGGACTGCGGGCGGCTGAGGTTGAGCATGAAACTATGTTGCCGCAAATTGTAACGTCCACGTCTTACAAACTGGACATCTTGGTTCGTCAGAAGAAATCGTGGGTCGATTCCGGCTCGGGTAATACGCCAACTGAGCGATAGAGCGCAACTTGGAACACGCGCTTCGCATGTTCTGCTTCAGCTGAAAACTGAGGAATAGCCTCAAAGGATTCGCAGTCTCGCCGAAGAGGAGAATTTGGAGCGAGACACGTGAAGAAGGAATACCGACGCTGGAGTGCCGAGGAGAAG
>Ga0070735_10000129_pt1 | contig 95949 bp, 87 predicted proteins | sample Coa_R1_FD_66443 | JGI IMG/M metagenome (GOLD analysis project Ga0070735, IMG submission 66443) | Surface soil microbial communities from Centralia Pennsylvania, which are recovering from an underground coalmine fire - Coalmine... | ecosystem: Environmental > Terrestrial > Soil > Unclassified ...
CTGATCTCGAACCGTCAACGGTCACCGTGGCAGGAGCGGCGAGCGCCGTCGCAAGCGTCGTAGCCGCCCAAACGACCGTCGCTTTGCCTGGTCCACATGAATCCGCCGTGATGGAAGTCCGACCCGTCGCCGTGGACGCGCAGTTGACGCCTGTCGCCGGTGTGACGATCGATCCGCCTTTGGTCCGCGCAACGATCACCGTGCGCACAGCCAAGCACCCTGGGATCGGATTGCGCCCATGAATCGAATATTTGGAACCGACGGTGTTCGCGGCGTCGCGAACGAGTTCCTAACTCCTGAACTCGCCTTTAGCTTGGGCCGGGCCGGGGGCCACACGCTCGCGGCGCACGGCGAGCGCCGGCCCGTTCTCGTCGGGCGCGATACGCGCTGTTCCGGCCCGATGTTGGAAGAAGCGCTGAGCGCCGGCATCTGTTCGGTCGGATTGGATGTCTGGAAGCTTGGGATCGTGCCGACTCCCGGCGTCGCGTATCTGACGCGTCATCTCGGCGCCGCCGCCGGCGTCATGATTTCGGCGTCGCACAATCCAATCGAAGACAACGGCATCAAGTTCTTCGCAGCAGACGGGTGCAAGCTCGCGGATGCTCTTGAAGACGAGATCGCTGACCACGTCGTCGCGCACGAACGATTAGCGCGGCCGACCGGCACGGAAGTCGGTACGATTTTGGATCGGCGCCGAAGCGTAGGCGCTTACGCGAAACACTGCGTGAGCCTCGGCCGTGACTTGGGGCGAAGAACGATCGTCGTGGACGGCGCATACGGCGCCGCTTACGACATCGCGCCAAAGGTTCTCGCGCGGTTGGGCGCCACGGTCGTGCCGATACACTGCCGTCCGGACGGGCGGCGCATCAACGTGCGTTGCGGCGCCACGGATCTCACGGCGCTGCGCGAGGCTGTCATCAGCAGACCCGGAAGCGTCGGCGTCGCGTTTGACGGCGACGCCGATCGGGCGTTGTTCGTGGACGAGCAAGGCGCGACAGTGACCGGCGATCATATCCTCGCGATGTGGGCCAAAGATCTCGCGCAATCCGGGCAGCTGCTCCACGACACGGTCGTGGCCACGGTCATGAGCAACGTCGGCCTTGAGATCGCGCTGCGCGAGATGGGCGTGCAGATGCTGCGGACGGCAGTAGGCGACCGCTATGTGCTCGAGGCGATGCAAGCCGGCGGCTATCGTCTCGGCGGCGAGCAGTCTGGGCACGTCATCGATCTTGCGGCAAACTCCACCGGCGACGGCATCGCGACTGCGGTTCGCGTCCTCGGCCTTGTCGCTGGCGGCCAAACGCTCGCATCCCTTGCATCGATCTTGAAGACCTATCCGCAAATCCTCATCAACGTGCGCGTGAACGACAAGGCTCGAGCCGACGCTGATGACGGCGTGCGCGAAGCTGTGGCGCGCGTGCAGAGCGCGTTGGAAGGACGCGGTCGCCTTCTCGTGCGGCCGTCGGGCACAGAACCGCTGGTACGAATCATGATCGAGGGGCAAGACGAGATCGAGATGCAGCAACTTGCGGAAAGCATCGCATCAAAGATTCGGGCCTCTCAGAGTCCGTGATTCGGGACGGGCAGGACGTCTCGTCGAACGGTTGAAGCTTGCCGACAGACGTGGACGCTGTCGGCCGACCTGCTGAAGGGGCCGACGTCAGCCGCCCCAAGTGACGCACCTCATGGCCGAAATCGCGGCCTTCAGGCTACACTCGTAAGGAGAGTTCGACCGGAATTTAAGCACCGGACGTTACTCATTGTTACCAGCGGATTCGCACCCATGCGAAGCCGCATCCATTCGCCGAATTCCGCGCAGGCCGTGCATCGATCTGCGTGAGGAGCGGGGGACCCAGGTCCTCTAGGGGTGAGTCCGCGCCAGGGCGGCGCGGAGGCGCACTTTCAGCGCTAACCCGTCAGCTAACCCCGCAGGCGTTGAAAGGGAACCGTTGTTCAAGCGGCTCGCTCTCTACCTCGTCGTGGTCTCCGCAGCGTTTTCTCTTGGTCAGCCGGCATTTGCATGTCCGGTGGTTCGGCACGCCATCACATACTCGGTTTCGTCCGGCGACTCGCTCTGGAGCATCGCGTCTCGCTTCGGCAGCTCGGTCGCCACGCTCGAGCGGCGCAACGGCTTGTCGGATACCAGTATTCTGTCGCTTGGCGAGTCCATAACGGTCGGTGACCGGTACTCACGCCCCGCTTGCATCTCTCCCACGCATCGGGAGAAGACAGCGGCCCGAACAGCGACGCATCGCAGCCAAAAAGCGATGCATCGCAGCCGAACCGCGAAGTCCGGACATGTCGCCGCCGTCTCGCCGGTCGCCGGGCGTCAAGCTTTGTGGGCGGCCACGCACGTCGGGTCGCTGCCGATGTTCGGTCTCACGACGGCCGTTGCGATGGAGCAAGCACAGCGTGCTCTTGCGTTCGACGCACGGATCACCGCGACTGCGATGCGATTCCTCGGGGTTCCGTATTCGTGGGGCGGCACGTCGTACGGCGGGGTCGACTGCTCGGGGTTCGTCTGGGCGGTCTTTGCGAAAAACGGCATTGACCTCCCGCGCATGGCCGATGGGCAATTCGAAGCCGGTCGCCATGTTCGCGTCGCCGATCTCCGACCCGGAGACCTCGTGTTCTTCCAGACCTACGCCCCCGGCGCATCGCACGTCGGGATCTATCTCGGCGGAGGCAGATTCGTGCACGCGTCGTCGTCCGACGGCGTTCGCATCGATCAACTCGCCGAGGATTACTACGCAGAGCGGTTCATCGGCGCTCGCCGGCTTACGGGAGTGTAGGCCTCAAAGAACGGCGGAAGTAGATACCAAAGAAGCCGGTCAGACGCACCGGCTTCTTTCTTGCTGCGGTGCATCGCTTGATGCTACAAGGAGTACGCGGGCGAGCGATCGGGTGATGCCGCGACGCGGTGTCGGGAGAGGTCGGCGACGAGCGGCATGGACCCAGGCCCATAAATGTCGTCGAGCCCGAATCGCCGCAGCCACCACATCGCGCGGTCGATCTCAGCCTGCGTGATGTGCTGTCGCCAGTCGGTGACGAGGTTGCCGCCTCTGAGAACGGCGCTAGATTCTCCGTCGCGCGACACACGCGCTTGCACCGACGGAGCCGCCATGCGGGTGAACACCCGATCGTGGATGGGCCTGCCCAAGTACGAGAAGAGACGCGGGATCTCTTCGTGCGGCTCGGAGAGAATGCGCTCGTAAAAGGCGACGAACACTTTCTTGCCTGCGAGCTGACGCAGCGCGACATAGTAGTTCGCGCACCAGGCGAGCAGATGGTCGTCGACGTCGCGCGAGACGGATTGGATGTCGGCGCGGAAAGGCTCCAGATGGTCTTCCATCAGCTGCGGCTGGGAAAGGATCTCTTTTGCCGCGTTGCTGTGCCAGCGAAGCCTGAGAAGAGAGTTGAGCACAGCGCACGGATGCCGTATGAGCAGAACGATGGGCATCTCTGGCCAGTGAGCGTGGATCCAGCCGATCATCATCAGACTGCGGACATCTTTGATGATGCGCGGCCCGGCGACGATGCGGGTGTTGTATGCGCTGATCCACGGATTGCGGATGCGGCCTTCGAATATGTCCGCGGCCGGCTTGACATAGCGAGGCGAATCGTCGGTTGGACGAAGATATTGCCAGGTATGGAAGTGGGCGACTTGCGGCACGTTCCGGTTATGAAACGGTTCGTACATCGAACGAAAGGAGCCGTCGAAATTGATGATATCGCTCAGCCACGTCGTGCCGCTGCGCTGCATAGCCGCGATGAGAATCGAATCGCGATGGTGATCGCTCGTATTGATGAAAAGCTGTCCACGCAGCGTGCGCAGCCGGTTCGAGAGGCCTTTCAGCGTCGGCATCGGGGCGCGATCGAAGAGACGTGGGCCATCACAGACGTATTGTATGAGCCCAACCTTGCTGATTGATGAACGCAGGATGGGAATGTGATGGACCGACCGATTCGTAATCGGTTTGCTGAACGGCAAATGAATGAGCTGATCTCTCTAGCCCCACACACGGCACTCCAGAGAGTGCCCGGCTGTAGCGTTTAGGGAGTTAGCTTAGAGGAGCGACTCGAAACGGCGGCAGAACGGGTGAGCAAAATCTCAGCGCATCGCATTTGTCGTAAAGATCCGACCGCCTCAACGTTTCAGAATATCACAGCTTTGTCACAGTCCCAGTTCTTGGCATTGCATCGGAACAAAAATATCCTCGCGGCGGCGGGAATGGCGGTCGTCGCGGCGCGATCGGGTCCGTTCAGACGACTGTCACCCTCCTGTCGGGATCGCCGTGATCCTCCGGGCCCGCTTTGAACGGAGCATCGGGTCCTCTGCCCCCAACGAGGACATCGGCCGACCCGCACGGGATATGGTTTATCGCGCGTACTGGGGCGTAGCCAAGCTGGTAAGGCAGCAGACTTTGAATCTGCCTACCGTAGGTTCGAATCCTACCGCCCCAGCATAAGCCTGGCATCCATCCTCACTCATCCAGCGGCTAGCGACGGACGTATACCAATCGATGGGAAGACCCAGCTGACGTGGATCGTCCGAAGCCGGCCGACGAAACGCTGATCGCGGCGCTCGCCGGCAACGAGCTCGACGCGCTTGACGTCCTGTACGACCGCTATCACCGCGTTGCTTTCTCGATGGCGTACCGCGTGCTCGGTGACCGGCTGGCCGCCGAAGACGTCGTGCAGGACGCGTTTCTTTCCGTCTGGCGCCAAGCACGCTCGTTCCGAGCCGACCGCGGCAGCGCGCGGACATGGCTTATGGCAATCGTCCACCATCGCGCGATCGACAAACTGCGCTCGCACGCGAACATGCCGAACTTCGTGCCGCTTGAGGTCGTGCAACAACGCGAATCGGACGCCCCGGGTACGTGGGCGCAAGTCTGGTCGTCGCTCAGCGGCGATGTCGTGCGCAGCGCTCTGGAGCAGCTTCCGGCAGAGCAGAAGAAGAGCATCGAGCTCGCGTTCTTCTCAGGCTACACACACGTCGAAATCGCAGGTCTCATGGGCGTGCCGCTCGGGACCGTGAAGGGCCGCATGCGGATCGGATTGCAGAAGCTGAAATCGATGTTGGACCGCCCTGAGGCCGGGGTCACAGGCGCATGATGGATCACGATGCCGTCGTAGAGATCTCCGGCGCGTACGCGCTGGATGCGGTCACCCCGGAAGAAGCGAGCGCTATCGAAGCGCATCTCGCCAGCTGCGAGGCTTGCCGATCGGCGATCGCCGAAATGCGCGGAACCGTGCAGCTGCTGCCGTTGGCATGCGAAATCGCCGAGCCTTCGAACGACCTAAAAAAGCGGATCGCGGACTACGCGCGGGCCGAACTGCGTGCAGGCGGAAGGATCCGGCGCGCCGCGACGATGGATCCTCGCGGAGCCTCGAAGCTGCGCTGGTGGACGGCTGCCGCCGCGGCGGCGGTGATTCTTTGCGGATTCGGCTATGCCGTCGGTGCGATGGGCGCGCGAGCGGCGGCCGAAAAGAATATGGCCGAGATGAAACGCGAGCAGGCGCTCGCGCACACGACCATGGACCTAGAACGGCGCCATACCGCGGCGATCCTTGCCGACGACAAAGTCGTGCACAGCGTCGTCGCAGACATCGCCCACGGCAAAGTATGGGAGATGAGCGGCGGCAGCGGCGAGCATTGGTGGCACTGCGTGCTCGCTCAGCCGCCGGGGCAGCGAAACGCAACGCTGGTCGGCGTTGTGCCTGCTGCGCCGCACGGCATGAAGTATCAGGCGTGGATCATCCACAAGGGGAAGGTGCACCGCGCGGGAGTGATGCCGACCGGTGTGGCGATGGTGAACATGCCGATGCCGGTCGAGTCGGGCGACGTCGTGGCCTTCACGATGGAGCCGCCGGGCGGGAGCGATAAGCCGACGATGCCGTGGGTGATGCAGCAGGTCCTATAGGCGCGCCATAGAGGCGCGCCCTACACGGCGACGTCGATCGCGCGCTCATCGATGGGAACATAGACGACGCCGCGGTTCCCGACATAGTTCGCGCGCGGCCGGATCAACTTGTTATCCTCATACTGTTCCATCACGTGCGCGCACCATCCGGCGATTCTGCTCATCGCGAAAACGGGTGTGAAGTATGCGGTCGGTATGCCGAGCGTGTGGTAGACGCACGCACTGTAGAGGTCGACGTTCGGATACAAACCCCTACGTTCCCAGACAGCCCGCTCCATCGCCTCGGTCATCGCAAACCATTTCGTGGAACCGGCGGCAGCACCGACGGCGCCGGCAAGCGCTTTGAGTTCGGTGGCTCGCGGATCGTACGCTTTGTACACGGCGTGACCGAACCCCATGATCTTGTCGTGCGCAGCGAGCTTTGCGTCGACCCATGCTGCGACGCGGTCGAGGTCGCCGATCTCGATGAGGTTGTGGATCACGCCTTCGTTGGCGCCGCCGTGCAGCGGGCCTTTGAGTGTGCCGATGGCCGACGTGATCGCGCTATACATGTCGGAGAGCGTGGCGGAAGTGACGATGGCGGAAAACGTCGAGGCGTTCATGCCGTGGTCGGCGTGAAGAACGAGCGCAACGTCCAGGACTCGCGCGGCAGAATCGCTTGGCGTCTGCCCTGTCATCATGTAGAGGAAGTTCGAAGCGGTGTCGAGATCGCGCCGCGGTGCGATGGGCTCACGGCCGTTCGCGATGTGATGGAACGCTGCGAGGATCGTGGGGAAGATGGCGGTCAATCGAAGCGCCTTCTCCATCGTCGCGGAGCGCGACCTATCGTCGACCTTGTCGTCGAAGAGCGCGAGGGCGGACACGGCCGTGCGCAAGACGTCCATGGGCGCGGCCGCTGGGGGAAGCGAGCGGAGCATATCCTGGATGACCGCCGGCAGTTCTCGGCGAGCGCTCAGTTGCGCGCGGAATTCGTCGAGGCTGGTGCGGCTCGGCAGCACGCCGTACCATAACAGATACGCGGTCTCTTCGAACGTCGATTCTCGTGCGAGATCGTGGATATCGATGCCGCGGTAGATGAGCCGGCCTTCGTCGCCGTTGATGGATGAAAGCCGCGTGTCTCCGACGACCGCGCCTCGAAGGCCCGCGTCGGCGTTGCCGTTTTTCGAACCCGATTCCATTCGTGGTCTCCCTGCGCATGATATTCCCACGTACGTGGTATTCCCGCGCAAACGGTGCTACATTCGCCGCACGGAAAACGGGCAACTCCCAGGTCCGAATCCGGCAAGTGCGGTAAAAGTCGTACGCCGCGAGACGCCACAATTGTCGCGCAGCTCACTATGAGGATCGTTATGCGGAAAAAAGTGACCATCGTCGGCGCCGGCAATGTCGGCGCTACAACTGCGCACTGGCTAGCCGCCAAGGAGCTCGCCGACGTCGTGCTGGTGGATGTCGTGGAAGGCGTGCCGCAAGGCAAGGCGCTTGACTTGCAGGAGGCGCTGCCGGTCGAGGGATCGGACGTCACAGTGACCGGCAGCAACGATTACGAGTTGACCAAAGACTCGGATATCGTCGTGATCACCGCCGGTCTGCCGCGCAAACCCGGTATGTCGCGCGACGATTTGCTCAAGGTGAACGCGCAGATCGTCGGAAGCGCCACGGAATCTGCGGTCAAACAGTCGCCGAATTGCATCCTAATCATCGTCACGAATCCACTGGATGCCATGTGCGAGGTCGCACGCCAGAAGAGCGGTTTTCCGCGCGAGCGGATTTTAGGAATGGCCGGCGTCTTGGACTCGGCGCGGATGGCCGCGTTCATCGCGATGGAACTCAAAGTGAGTGTCGACAACGTCTACGCTGCGGTTCTCGGCGGTCACGGCGATCAGATGGTGCCGGTGCCGAGATACTCGACGGTCGCCGGAGTGCCGATCACGGAATTGATGGACGCCGCGACCATCGCGAAGATCGTCGATCGAACGGCCAAGGGCGGCGGCGAGATCGTCGCGCTGCTCAAGACGGGCAGCGCCTACTATGCGCCTGCACGAGCGATCACCGAGATGGTGGATGCGATACTCCGCGACAAGCATAAGATATTGCCGTGCGCGGTGCGGCTCACGGGCGAATACGGGCTGCGCGACCTCTTCATCGGCGTTCCGTGCAAGCTCGGCGCCGGCGGCCTCGAGGCGATCGTCCAGCTCAAGCTGACCCCCGATGAATCCGCGGCACTGACGCGCAGTGCTGCAGCGGTCAAGGAGCTTGTGGACGCCCTTGGCGCGATATCCGGAGCCCCGCAGCCACATTAAGGATACGTCCTACGGGACAGCGAAGGAGCCGCGGGCGTCTTGTGCGCCGGCGGCTTTGCTTCATCGCGGGCGCGACCGATGACAATGTAAGGTAGAACGAATGGAGCTCCATTCTTGAAGCGTGCCGTCACCACCATCGCCCAGGCGCGGCGTAAGTTCCAGCGCGGGAATCTCCACGTCTCCGTGGTCGTGCGCACCGACGATGGTAAGGTGGCGAGCGGCGACGCGCGGGACGTCAGCGCCGGCGGTCTGCGCCTCGCAACGGCTGACAAGATCACGGTGGGAGCGAAGGGGTTCGCGCAGCTGGCGCTGCCCGGCGGTCAAGTCGTGCGCGCGGCGATTGAAGTCGTATGGGATGACGCCGGAGAACGCGGTCCGGAATACGGCATCCGCTTCCAAAATCTCGGCTCGACCGAGCGCTTCGCGATTCTCGAAGCGATCTACGCGCCCGGCTCGGAAGAACGCCCGAATCTTCGGTCGGTTGAAGCAGCCGACGGCCCGATGGGCAATCAGCCGCTCAGCCCAGCGCATCACGCGTATTATCTGCGACTCATGCGACGCATGGAGCAGGCCCACAAACTCAATCCGGCAGACACCGACCGCATCCTGTTCGCGCGATTGTATCAGGCGCGCAGCTTGCGCGACATCCTCGTGGACTTCAACATCACGCCGCACGCGCAGCTCGATGACTTTCTCTCGGCTGTGTTCGGCGTGCCGTTCGTCGATCTGAATCGCACGCGCCCCGAACCGAGCGCATCGGATGCGATTCCGGTGGGCATCGCCACGAGCCAGTACATCATTCCGCTTTCGCGCAAAGGCGACAAACTCGTCGTGGCCATGGCCGATCCCGCGGATCTGCCCACGCTCGACCTCATCCAGCTTCGCGCGAAGAAGGACATCGAGGTCCGCTTTGCGCTGGTCGAAGACATCGAAGCCGCGATCAACAACGTCTATCACGGCGCAAACCTGCATTCCGCCGATAGGCTCATCGACTCCGTCGCGGCGGACAAGGCGCTCGCCGAAGGCTTCGGTGAGGGCACCGATGTCGAGGATCTAGAGACGCTGCGGCGTCTCTCCGACACGACGCCGATCGTCACGCTTGTCGATTCGATCTTACGGAGTGCCGTGGACGACGGCGCGAGCGACATCCACCTCGAACCGTTCGCCGAAGGCATCACCGTCAGATTCCGGTTGGATGGTGTGCTGCACGAGATGCGCCGCCTGCCCAAGAACGCGTACGCCGCCGTCGTGTCGCGCATCAAGATCATGACGCAGATGGACATCACGGTCCACCACGTGCCTCAGGACGGACGGGCTTCCATCCGTTTCCAGCGCAAAGAGTTCGACTTGCGGGTCTCGTCGCTGCCGACGGTGTTCGGCGAGAAGATCGTCGTGCGGCTCCTCGAGAAGAGCCCGCAAGTCAAAGACCTCAAATCCGTCGGCTTTAACGACCAGAACTACGCGGCGTTCGAACCGCTTTCCAAGCGTCCTTATGGCATGATCCTCTGCTGCGGTCCGACCGGGAGCGGCAAGTCGACAACGCTGTTCGCGTGCCTTCAAGAGATCAATGATGGCGCCACCAATATCACGACGGTAGAAGACCCCGTCGAATATCGCGTGCACGGCGTGAATCAGGTCGAGGTCAACGTCAAACGCGGCTTGACCTTCGCGGCAGTGCTCCGCTCGCTCTTGCGCCAGGATCCAGACGTCATCTACGTCGGTGAGATCCGCGACCGCGAGACGGCTGATCTCGCGGTGCGTGCAGCCCTGACGGGGCATCTGCTGCTCTCAACACTGCACACGAATTCCGCCGTCCAGGCCATCGCGCGCCTCGTCGACATCGGCGTCGATCCGGCGATGATCGGCTCGTCGCTCATCGGCGTCGTGGGCCAAAGGCTTATCCGGCGTATCTGCACGCGCTGCAAGGAACAGTACGAACTGCCGGATGATGAACAGCTCGTCTTGCAAGAGCTGCTGCCGCTTGTGGCACCCACGTCGCTCTGGCGCGGTAGGGGCTGCGCGGCCTGCCATGACACGGGCTACATCGGACGCATGGCGGTGCACGAAGTCATCGTGGTGGACGAAGGCATGCGCCGTCTGATCGCTAAGGGCGCGGATTCGAGCCAACTGCTCGACTACTGCGCGGCGCACGGTTTCAGCGATCTGCGCGACGATGCGATGCAGCGCCTCCTTGATGGCGACACGACGCTGCGCGAGGTCATGCGCGTCACGGTTTGATTTGTAGGGCGAGCCTTTAGGGCTCGCCGGCGGACCGTAAAGGTCCGCCCTACATCAGGAAACGCCAAAGGTCCGCACGCTCCGCGGCGACAACTCTTCGCCATAATGGCATCAGACCGCACGTTCGGCTTTCGCACACGCGCGCTCCACGCGGGTACGCAGCCTGACCGCACCACCGGCGCACGGGCGCTGCCCATCCACATGACGTCGAGTTTCGTCTTTGAATCGGCAGAAAAGGCAGCTGATCTCTACGCGCTGCGCACCTACGGCGATATCTACACCCGCATCTCCAACCCCACGATCGCGGCTTTCGAGGAGAAGATCGCGAGCCTTGAAGGCGGACTCGGTGCGATCGCGACCGCCTCAGGGCAGGCGGCGCAGATGGTCGCGTTTCTCACGCTAGCGCAACACGGCGATCACTTTGTCGCCGCGGCCGATCTCTATGGCGGCACGATCACGCAGCTCACGGTGACGCTGAAGCGGCTGGGCATAGAGACCACATTTGTGCCGCACGGCGACCCTGCAGCGATGCGCGCCGCGGTCAGGCCGAACACTCGGGCGATGTATATCGAGACGATCGGCAATCCCGGCGGTCGCGTTGCCGATCTGCGGCCAGTGGCAGATGCGGCGCATGATGCCGGCGTGCCGCTCATCGTGGACAACACCTTTGCCTCACCATATCTCTGCCGGCCCATCGAGCACGGCGCGGATATCGTCGTGCATTCCGGTACCAAGTTCATCGGCGGCCATGGCACGGTGATCGCCGGAGTGATGATCGAGTCCGGCAAGTTCCCGTGGGCCTCCGGACGGCATCCGCTGCTCTCGTCGCCCAGCCCAGGCTATCACGGACTTGAGTTTGCCGAGACGTTTGGCGAATACGCATACCTTATGCGCGCGCGGGCTGAGGTGCTGCGCGACATCGGCGCCTGCATCTCGCCCATGAATGCGTGGCTCCTCGTGCAGGGGCTCGAGACGCTAGCCTTGCGGATGGAGGGGCACGTCAAGAACGGCCAGCGTATCGCGGAATTCCTCGCGTCACACGCCGACGTCGCCTGGGTGAAATACGCAGGCCTGCCCGACAATCCGAGCCATGCGCTCGCGCGCCGCTATCTGCCGCTGGGGTCGGGCTCAATCCTCACCTTCGCGCCGCGCGGCGGACGCGCGGCTGCGGTCGCCTTCCTCGAAGCGTTGCAGCTGTGGAGCCACCTGGCAAACGTCGGCGATGCGAAGAGCCTTGTGATCCATCCGATGTCCACCACGCATCAGCAGTTGACAGAAGAAGAAGCGGCAGCCGGCGGCATCACGCCGGACATGATCCGGCTGTCGATCGGCTTGGAAGATGCCGACGACTTGATCTGGGATCTCGAGCAAGGATTCGCGGCTGCGCGACAGCATGCCGGCGCGGCTGCGCGGTGATTCTCTCCGCACCGTCGCAGCTGCGTGATCTCATCACATCCGCTCGGCACATCGCGGTCGTCGGCGCGAGCGCGAGCCCGCTCCGAGCGAGCAATTTCGTATATAAATATCTGCGGGCGCATGGCGTCGACGCGTTGGGCGTCAATCCGGCGACGCCGGACATCGACGGCGTGCCGTGTTACCCATCGCTCTCGGCCTATGCGGCAGCGCAAGGACCGCCCGATATCGTCGACGTCTTCCGAAAGCCCGCAGACTGCCCGCAGGTCGCACGCGACGCGGTCGCAGCCGGGGCTAAGGCCATCTGGTTTCAATACGGTGTCGTCAACGAGGAGGCCATCAAAATCGCCGACGATGCCGGTCTGAGCGTCGTCGTCGATCGCTGTCTGAAGGTCGAACATGCACGCATCGCAGGCGGCCTGAGCATGGCTGGCATGAACTCAGGCCGGATCTCTGCGAGGCGAAGTTAGGACCGAGGTCGGCGGAGCGCCGGAGTCTGCGACCTAGGTGTAGCCGGGTGGGAAGATGTAGACCGGCGGCGGCACGACGGGTGAGCCGACCTCGAGCGTGATCTCCATGTACGGCGCGAAGACGATGGTTCGCGGATCGACCGATTCCTGAACGCCGTTGATAAAGACGGTTATCGGGCCGGTATAGCCCGCGACGTTTGACTGATTGAGCGGTTCTCCCCAGATGTAGAAGTAGTCGTGCAGCGTGTAGGACCGCAGCACCGGCGCTTCCATGTGCAAGATGCCGGTTTCATCGTGGGTGTGCAGCCAGTACGTGCAGTCGGCCTTATGCACGAAGTGCCCCGTGCCCGGATTCTTCATGCCCGTGCCGCGTGGAATCGCGTACTGCACGCCGTTGACAAAAAGCGAAAGATGCACGTGATGATGGAATATCTCGTTGACGACCTTCTGACAGGGGATGCCGTTGACGGTCTGGCCTTGGCCGCCGCTCTTCGTGTCGCCCTCGGGAAAGACGTCGATGCCCACGGTCGTACCGGGCACGAGCTGGATCGGCGAAGCGGTGGCGGTCGGCTCTGCCGACCGATGCAAGATCGCACGATTCTGGGCGTGCCCCGCGCCAGGAAGAACCGCGTCTTGGCTGCCGCAGGCTGCGACGACGAGCGAAGAAGCTAAGAAGAATGCGGAGCCCGCGAGAGTCAGGCGTTGGCGCGTATCAGACATTGCTGCACCCCTTGAATGAGCAGACGACAAGTGCAGCCTTCTTGGTCAGTGCGTCCCCGTCACCCGTCGGTCTCGCAAGCAAAGTGTGCTATCTGGCGCACTTCACAGAATCTTCACAGAACGGCATATGCTAATAGTTCGGAGCCGGCGGGACGAAGCAGAAGCCCAGCGACGCTTTGAACGCCGTAGCGATGCATCGCTTCGCGACCTTGACGAGACCGGGACTGCTCACAACAACGGCGGCTGCATTGCTTTAGCCGGCTGAGCCCAAGGCGGCGAGCTCTGCGAATATCGCCCGTTCGACGTCGCGCCGATATAGCTTGTCTTCGTCAAACATGTACGTCGGCGCGTGAAAACGGATGCCCTTGACGGAGTGATCCCGGATTTCGTCGATGTCGACGGCCACACCGCCGCAGGGAAAGGGCGCGGACTTCAGGAGCGGGAGCCGGATGGTTGCTATGCCGCGAGCGGCAATGACAAGATCGTCGGCAAGTATCTCGAAAGCGACAAGCGGGCTGCCCGCAGAGATATTGATATACGCAGAACTGCGATGATCGAGCGCGATCGCGATCGTTCTGGTTCCGATGGCGACCACCCAGGTGCAAAGTGCGGTTGCCGGGATGCCGCGAGGGGAGACCGTCGCCAATACAACGGCAGTTCCACCGGCGAGCGCCGCATGCATCGCGCGCCGTAGATCATGCTCGACAGAGCCGGCTCCTGACGGGTCTGATGCCACGTCAACGACACACGTTCATGAAGTGACGAATCAAGTCACCTGCGTCTCCCGCATAGTGGCCGGTCGCCGAATCCTCGATCCGCGGCGCCGGTGAGCCCCAATCCGGCAGAAGCGGGCCAATCCCAAGCGCGTTATCTTGCGGGCGCATCGATATATTTTCGACCGTGCTCGAAGGAATCCCCGACTTCCCCAAACAATCATTTGGGGAAGTGAAAAACACCGCAAAAGCCGTGCCGGTCATCGAGGAATTCTCGGCCTATATACGGCTCGAACGCGGCCTTTCGGGGCGGACGGCGCAAGAGTATTCGCGCGATATCGACGATTTCGCGCGTTTTCTCGACAAAGAACGCTCGGAAAAGCTCTTGATCGGCGCGTCGCTGATCGACGCTCGCAAGTACGTCATGACGCTGATGGGCCAGCGGCGCTATACCGCGCCGGCGGTTCGTCGGCGGATCGCATCGCTACGGTCCTTTTACAAGTTCATTGTTCGGTCTGGTAAGCGGTCGGACAACCCCGTGGTGGATCTGGCGCCTCCCAAAGAGCCTCGGCGGCTCCCGAAGGTGCTGTCGGAACGTGAGGTCGGCAAGTTCCTCTCGGCCAAGGTGAATATCGATGACGAGTTCCTCTTCTCCCGCGATCACGCGATCTTTGAGATGATGTACGCGGCCGGCGTCCGGATCGCCGAACTTGTCGGGTTGGACATGCAAGACGTCGACCGAGAACGCCGGCTCCTCAAAGTCACGGGCAAGGGCAACAAGCAGCGCATGGTCTTGATGAACAAGACGGCCGTCAGGGCGTTGAACCGATACTTGAATTGCCGGCCGCACTGCGCATCCCAAGCGCTCTTCATCTCCAAGCGCTGTAATCGGCTCACCGCCCGTGCCGTCCGCTACCAATTCGCGGCGTTCAAGAAATCAGCCGGCATCGAGCGCGCCGCTTCGCCGCATACCCTGCGTCATTCATTCGCCACGCATATGCTGGAACGCGGAGCCGATCTGATGGTCATCAAGGAGCTGCTTGGCCACGAGAACTTGAGCACAACGCAGATCTACACGAACGTCTCCATGGAGCACGTCCGCCAGACGTACGAGGATTCGCACCCGCGCGACAAAGAGCGCTAAGGCATTCGGCGGAACACCGGAACTTGGAACATCGCATCGTCTAGCGGCACGTTGACGCGAAGCTGATCGTACCAAATGACTCCGTGAACGGACGTGCCGTATAGGACGTTCCTAGCGAATGCGGGGAATTCGAAGCCGTAGGGTCCCTGAAGGAGTGGAGTGTTCCGGTTCCAGTCAACCGTGCCGTCTGCGAGCGGCCCGATATGGATTTCCCGCAATGATTTTAGATCAAAATACTTGCCCGCCGTTCCGCAATGGGCCGTCGTGATCTCAACGTACAGCGCCGGGGCTCCGCCGATCATCGACCAATTCGCATATCGTTTGGTTGCCGGCCAGCGGCTCGGGAACCAGTCCGGGTTGCTCAGCCAGATCATAGGGCAGTCTTGCATCCATTCGTGCGGACCAAGCGGATATTCGTAACCGGTCGGATACGCAAACCAGCCGCGGCGGCCGTCAAATCCCGACGCGTATGATCCCGACTCATCGTAGTACTTCGTGACCGTGACGCTCATAGTCGGCGCCTTCCAATATGTCGAGATAACGCCGCGTTGGTTCCCCAATGTAACGGTGCCCGATGCGATGAAGGAATGAATCAGTCCGAGCCGGTGCCGCGCTGCCGGGTTGTAGATAGCCGCGATGATCTCGGCAGGCGTCGAAGCGCGCGGCTTTGCAAGGCCAGCGCTCCCCGTGAGGAGCATAAGCGCGATCGCAGCGGCGGCAGTTCGTCTCACTATCGACCGCCTTGGTGACCTACCGCAAGTGAGCGAGCATGAACGCGGAGGACGCGTTGTAGAGCTGTAGCATGTGCGCGAACAGAAGGCTCTCCTCGTGCGTCTCGTTTGGGATCACGAGCTGTTCGACTTCCACGCCCTGCGCGCGGAGCCGCTGCGCCAGATCCAGACCTTGCGAGAACGCGACGTTGCGATCGTCATCGCCCTGCGAGAGAAAGACCGGCGAGCGCCACGACGCGAGCGACGCGATAGGGGAGCTATCGTACGCGAGCTGCCGCTGTTCGGGCGTGCCGACCTGATGACCATCGTTCCAGTCGATCCAAGTGGCCCAGTTGTGCACGCCCGCGAAATCCGCACCGACTTTGAAGATGTCCGAATTGCGCGCGAGCCCGAGCGCTGTGAGATAGCCGCCGTAGGAGAGTCCATAGATTCCCATCCGTTTAGGATCGACGTCGGTTCTCGTCTGAAGGAACCTCGCGCCTGCGACGACGTCCTGGTACTCGGAGGCCCCTTGCGCGCCGGCGTGCGGGGCCATGCGGAAATCGTGTCCGTACATGATGCCGCTGCGGTAATTGATCGAAAGCACGACGCAGCCATGATTGGCGTAAAACTGGTTTGATTCGTAAAGGTTGCTGTAAAATTCTAGGTAGTGAAAACCGGGCAACATCTGGCGCTCGGAGCCGCCGTGATCGAAGACGATCGCGGGATGTACGGCCAAGCCGTCGTTCGGCACGAAGAGCTGCGCGTGGATCAGCAGCCCGTCTGGCGCGTGAAACGTGACGAGCTGCGGCTGAACGAGGTCCGCCGCAGGATAGTCGCTTGGGACCGGAGCCCCGCCGAGCGATCGGGCTGAACCGAGCGGTGCTTCTTCTTCTTCTACCGCGGTCGGATATCGGAATCCGGCGTTGACGAAGGCCAGCCCGTTTTCGCGTATCGGAGCGGGCGCCCACTGGTCATCTGTGCCCGATGTCAGCGCTTGCGGAGCAGACCCGTCAAATGCCACTTGCCATAGATGGCGACGGTCGATGTCGCCCTCGTTCGTCGCGTAGGTAAGCACGCCGTTTCCCGCCCTCTGGGTCACCGACTCTACTTCGAACTGACCTGGAGTGAGCAGACGCGCCTGACCGCCCGAAACCGGAACCGCGTAGAGATGACGCCAGCCATCGCCCTCCCAGGGAAAAGCTATTTGACTGTCGCGCGACCAGAACAATTGCGAATTGTCGTCGAGAGGGTAGAACTGCCAGCCGGCTCCTGTGTTAGCCGTCCAAACCGCCCGCCCGCCGGAGCCGTCATTCCGAGTGACCCAGATCGACCACGGCGCTTCGGGGCCGAGAAAATAGTCCGAATTGTCTTCGCGAAGACCCGGCATGCGGACAAAGGCCAGAGAAGATCCGTCGGGCGACCATTCCGGGTTATCGTCTGAGTTGAATCCCGGTGAGGCGTACGAAATCGCGCGCCGTCGGACGTCGTAGATGGCAACGAACGAGTGGTCGCCGCGGTCGTTCACGAAGGCTATCAGCTGCGCGCTGGGAGACCAACGCAAGCCCCGCACGCTGCCGCGAATCGTAAATGCTTGAGCAGCGGCGGCGACGCGCAGCATCGCCCCCTGTCGCTGGATACGTGCCAGCCACATCTGGCCATGACTCACCCACGCGATGCTGTCGCCGTGCGGCGAAACCGCAGGTTGGCCGCCCAGACCCACGTGAACGGGTTTTCCCCCCTCGAGATCCAGCAGCCAGACGTCTTGGGTGGGCGGCGTGGCGAGCGTGGCCGGGTTGGCGATCTCGCCTTGGCCGTTCGGATCGGTACCGCGCACGTAAGCAACGCCGCTGTCATCCGGCAGAATCGACAGGTTGCTGAGCACCTGCCCATCGTCGCTGAAGTACGAGCTGATCCGGCGCGTGGACCCCGAAGCGTTGAAATAGATGTTCCGCAGTCCGCGCTCGTCTACCGTCCATGCGATCGCATTGCCGTCGGATGAAGCGGTGAGATTGTCGACGAAGGGCGCCGAAAGAATCGCCTCCATCGTGAACTGACGCGCGGGCACTGCCGAGGCGGGCTTCACTGCGGCCGCGGCCAAAATCACTCCGAGCGCGATGGCGAGTCTTCGCATCGATCTTTCTCCCCGTATGTGGTATGACGACTATGATTGCGACAAAGCCGACCATCGGATACTCCGACTTCGAAAAGGTCGACATTCGGATCGGCCGCATCACTGCGGTCGAGGATTTCCCCAAAGCGCGCAAAGCGTCTTTTAAACTCACGATAGATTTTGGGCTGGACGTCGGTGTTCGTCGATCGAGCGCGCAGATCACCGCGCGCTACACAAAGGAGGAACTCGTCGGCAAGATCGTCGCCGCCGTTGTCAACTTCCCAGCCAAACGGATAGCCGACTTCGAAAGCGAGGTTCTCGTCCTGGGTGCTGCCGACGAGGAATTCGAGGTGATTCTCCTGTCAACAGACCGACGGGTGCCTTTGGGAGCGAAAATATTCTAAAAGATTTGCGTCAAACGCCGAAGCGATAATGGACAGCGAAACCTCTTAGGACACCAATTGAAACTGGAAAGCCGATAATGCCATCTCGGAGTTTGATTCCTCTGCTTTGCTGCGGAACGATTGCGTTGCTGTCCGCCATGCCATTTTCGGTTCGGAGTGAATCTAGACTAGGCACCAAAATAACGACACATCTCGAAGTCGCTACCGATAATGAAACGTCGAATCAGGCCGCAACTTGCGATATATCTGCCCAGCCGTACACCATATACTATATGCGAGCGCTTGACCTCGAGAGGACTCAGTCTGAGACGCTAAGCGTTGAATTCCTAGTTACTAATAACACCGATGATACGATCCAATCATTTTCTGGCTCGGCCCTAATCTCAACGAAGGGCCTTTCACGCTCGGAAGGCGCGGTTGCCTTTATCTCAATCCCCCCTGGCAAGAGCAAGATACTAGACGTCAAATTGATCTTAAATGGGGACGCCGAAGCAACAGCGGTGTTTCAGGATGCGTCGCTAACGCAAATAAAGTATACATGGACAATGAGCAAGATAACATTTTTAAACGCGGGAACAATAAACTGTTCACAATGAATTCAGTCGTCCTCCGGCGTATCGCTCGCCCCGATTCGACGCGGTCCCGCTTAAGGTGAAGCCTCAGTTCACGCTCATAAAAGTCCAACAAAGCCGCATTCGTCGATACCAAGGCGACAACTGCAAGCGGGAGCGCGGCGTCCCTCGACGAATTGCCCGCCATGAAAAAACAACTTGCGGCAGCGCTCGCTCTGAGCGCAGCCATCATTCTCGTATGTGGCGGCACGAACCGGGCTCTTGCGGCTACGGCGCAGCCGTCCGATCACCCCAATGCCATGGAAGCAACCTTTGTCGCGAAGGCGACTGCTGATCTTCAACGTCTGTACGGCACGACTGCTCAGGCGGCTGCCGCCGGCTATTTCCGTTACACCGACGAGGATTCGACCGGTGCCATCAGCTGGGTGAATCCGAAATACTTCAACAGCGACGAGACGCATCCGAGCCAGTTGTGGTACGACGTCAAGGGCCGCCTGATCGGCGTGGATTATTCGGTGGTCCGCAACGGCGCTAAGCTGCCGCCCTCCAAGTGGGGCCTATTGCCCGCGCGGTGGTTCGACTTCGGCGCGCACGTGCACTACGGTCTCGTGAAGCCGGTCGGGGGCTCGAACTTCGGCTACGTCACCGTCAAGAAGATGGCCGCTGCCGGCGGATCGCCGACGAACCCGACGCGGGCCGACATCGTGAAGGCGGGCAAGGCCAAGTCCGTCTCCGATGTGACGTTTGCATTCGCGTTTCCGGATCTCTGGGACGTGGAGTTCTGGACCGTGCCGAATCCATCGGGTGCGTTTGCGACGAAGAATCCGGCCGTCAAGCCGTCTCCGATGGCTGCAAAGCAGATGTAGTCGGAAGCGACCCTTAGTTCACGTGCGCTGACGCCCCGTCTAAACCGCGGGCGCGCAGCGCGCGGGCATTCCGTCCGATAGCGCCGCCTGAGGTTACTCCGGCGGCGTTCGCCGCTTGCAAGTGCGCGAGGGCGTCGGCTAGCGTCGACGTGACCGCCTTCGAATGCGCTCTGATCGAACCCACGACGCTGTGCGTCGTCGCGTGCGCGATTCGGTGCGCACGAGCGCGGAACAAGAGGCAGGCGTAGTTGACCAAATGGCCCGGTTTCGCGGATTCGTGCCGCTGTTTGAGCGCCGGCGGAGCGAACGCCGTCTCGGTCGAGGCGTGCGTTGCTGTCGCCGAAGGTGCCGCAGCAGCGAGCGCTTGCGGCGCGACCGCAACGATCGGTGCGAGTTGCGCTTCTCCCGCCAGCACCGCGAGCAGAACCGCGCAGGCAGCCCAACTGGCACCGACCGCGATCCCAGGAGGCACGAAGTGCGCACGATGCAGCAGGCGCTCGACGCGAATGAAGATCTGCTTCCGGGTGACAAAGGCTCCGAGCGATGGCAGATGGAGCGGACGCTTCAGCGATGCGATCTCGGCGAGCCGCGCGAGACACGTCGCGTAAGGCCGCGCGCGACCGGTCACGGCAACCACCCAGTCGTCGCATGCGATTTCACGCTCGACGCTCATCTCGCGGGCGATGAGGTGCACGGCTGGACTGAAGAAAAGCAGCGCTTCAGCGGCCTTTTGCGCGAGGTTCGTCCAGTCATCACCGCGCTGCAGGTGCGCGAGTTCGTGAAGACAGATCTGATCGATCTCGTCGTCGCTCAGCTCTCCGATGAGATGTTCCGGCATCACGATCGCTGGGTGGAGCAGACCGATCGCGAGCGGCGTTTCGATATCTTGCGAAACGAGCAGGCGTGGTATGCGTCGTTTTTCAGCCCCGCTAAGCCATGCGGTGAGCTTCATCTGGTAGCGCACCGGAAGAGGCGTCGCCCGGTCCTTTATCCGCTGCAGTTTCATGTGTCCGATGATCAACCGGACGATAAACACCGTTGCCAGCGCATACCAAACCACAAAGAGCGCGAGCGCCCAATCGGCCGGCACCGAAAACAACGCTGTCGTCGCGGATGGAGCCGCGGGCATCGCCGTCGCCATTGCGAATAAGGAGAAGCGGTGGCCGGGAAGCGGATCCAACAGCGCGATGGCGATAAGAGCGGCCGACCAGATGCCGTAGCGGGTCGCTGCGTTGGCTCGCGGCAACAGTCTCACGGCGCCCCACGCGAATAAGGCGACCGGCAAAGCGTAGACGATGCCGGCCAGCAGTGAAACCGCGCTTTGCCTTGCGATCGCCTCGGCGACCGCGAGACTCGGCCCGATCATCAGCGCGCCTCGCTAGCTTTGATGAGCCGCTTTAGGCGGTCAACCTCCACCGCGTCGAGCTTCTCATTCTCCAGCACGTTGAGTGCGAGCAGACCGGGTGAGTTCTGGAAAAAGCGCGAGACGAGCTGCTTGACTGCGCTGCGCTGCGCCGCGGAGCGGTCGACGATCGGCGAGTAGACAAAAGCGCGACCGGACTCGTGATGCTTGACGTATCCCTTCTGCTCCAAGATACGCATCGTCGTGAGAACGGTGTTGTAGGCGAGCGTCTGTCGCACCGGCAGCGCGTCGACGACGTCGCCGACCGTCGCTTCGCCCTTCTCCCACAATATGTCCATGAGGCGAACCTCCGCCTCAGTGAGCGTGCCCGATTTTTTGCGCGCCATCGCCGGCCTCCGTGCTACAAACTAACAAATTAGTATTGACGACCGTGCCGCCTAGGTCCTGCGTCCGCCGCCCGCTCCTTCTTCTGCGCATGTCGCCGCCGCAGGGGGAACTCGGGCCGGGGTTCGAATGGTCGGCTCGAGCAACTAATTCTACAGGAGTCGTTTCTTACTCGCATGATCGCCAGCCGTACGGTGCGGAGTGCCTTTATCGCCGCCGCAATCGCCGCGGCGCTCTCGGTGTTCGCCGTTCCGGCGGCCGCGTCGGTGAACGCCGGCGTCTCGACCACCGCGGTCCAAGGAACCCCCTCGAGACCGCTCGACCCCTCGCTCAGCGATCCGGCGTGGCAGAAAGCGCTCACCGCCACCGACTTTTTCGACCTCACGACCCGCCGGCAGGCGCCCCTCGTAACCACAGCCTACGTTTTGTACGATGCGCAGAATCTGTATGTCGGGTTTCGCTGCGAGCAGCCGGGCGTCGAGATCCACGCCGAACAGACGACGAACGGAGTCGGCTTCGGCCAAGATGATTTCGTCGGCATCGGCCTCGATCCGTCAGGCGACAGCAGCCAAGTCTACTATTTCGAGACATCGCCGAGAGGCGTTCGCAACCAGCAGTCGAGCGAATCCACGCGCTTCGATCCGCCGTGGCAGGCAGCTGCAACCGTATCGGGTTCGACGTGGTCCGCCGTCATGGTCATACCTTTCAAGGTGCTGCGGGCCGGCGGCGGGCACGCGTGGCGCCTTTCGTTCGTGCGCGGCGTCGCCGCCGTCGGGGAACACTACACGTGGGCTTACGACGGATTGATGGCTGACGGCCAACCGCCGAATTACCCCGCATTCACCGATGCGCGGTTCTGGCCGACGCTGACCGGGCTGACCATCAAGACCACAGCGGCGCGGCCGCAGCCGCGCGTCGAACTGTACGGACTTGAGAGCATCGGTAAGGATCGGCTGCAGTTCCAGCAGGCGAGCGGTGTTTTCGCGCAACAGAGCGTCCGCAACTACGGGGTTGATTTCACCTACCCCATGACCAACACGATCGCCGCGGTCGGGACTCTCGATCCGGATTTCTCGAACGTCGAAGTCGATCAGCAGACGATCTCACCGCAAGAATTCCGCCGCAACCTCACGGAATATCGGCCCTTCTTCGCTCAAGGCGCGCAGTATTTCAATCCGGATCAGGCGCAAGCCGCACTCCTTTCCGGAAACCAGACCTTCTACACGCCGAACTTCGGACCGTTCGACCGCGGCTTCAAGATCGAGGGCACCCAAGGGCTGAACGCCATCGGACTTTTGGAAGCACGCGGTTCGAATCTCGACGGCAGCGTTTTTGACGATACGGCGTTTGGGCTTCAGCACGCGTTGCCCGACCGAACCCTGTCGTGGTGGATGGACGGCGTGCTTGCGAATCACTTCCTACCCGGTCAGCTTTTTCCGGGCAACGACACGACGCTGGAAGCCGGCTTCAAAGGCCGTGACAACGCGACGGGCTTCGTCTACGCTTTTGACGACGCTTTTGAGGATCGCCTCGCCCCCTCGAGCCAGTTCGCCATCGGACCGGGCATCGGGCATCAACTCGAGGGGTTTGTGGATGTCCACAAGCCGTCGTTCGAGTGGCTCGCGGGTTATCAAGATACCAATCCGTTCTATGCGCCGGCAGATGGATTCACCACATCTCCGGATCTGCGCGGCCCGACCGGTATCATCGATTTCGTCGCAAATCCCGGCGGCGCGGTCAAGAACATCAACGGCTTCTTCGGTGCAGACCGGTTTCTAGCGCGAAATGGCGACGTCCACGAGAACGACGCGTTCGGCAACGTGAACGTGACGCTGGCGGATCTCTTCTCCTTCGGCGTCACCCAGCAGACGAGCGGCTTCCGCTTCTATCAGTTGCCATACCCGCTGTACTCCGGCGGCACCACGCTGCCGTTCGACTCTACGTCCATCAACGTCGGGTATCGCGACGGCACGCCTGCGCCTATCGACATCTCGTACAGCGGCGGCCCATTCGGGAACGCGGGCGCGCTATTCACGACGGCGCCGACGACGTTCTTTCTTCACCAATTCACGTCGAGCACGTCGCGACCGCTGAGTCAGCGATTCAATCTGCAGCTCGAATACGACGGCAACACCGAACGATTTCCGGACGGGCAAGTCCTGACGCAACAACTTCGGCGTATCGGCATCGGAGAATCGTTCGGCCCGAACACGAATGTCTCGATCGCGCTGCGCGACATCGGCGGCGTAGGCGGGTTCGCCGCGCCAGGCGTGAACCTCGCGGTCGGCTTTCACGAGCGATTTCAGACAGGCAGCGAACTATTCGTGAACTACGGCACCCCGGCGGCCGGGGTGACGCTCGACAGGCTCATCGTCAAATACGTCTTACGGATCGGCGGCGGCGCGGGTACGTAAGGGTAGTCGCTAGGTCTTCACCTGGAGCCCGAACGACGGCGTGCGCGTACCGTTCCCGAAGAAGATGTTCCGTTCACCGTAGAAGAGCTGCAGGCGCTGGCTCAAACGGACTTGACCGTAGAGATCGAATTTCGGGTGCTTCGGGTCGTACACACGCGCATCGATGCCCAATAGTCCGTTCGGATCGACGACTGCTTTGAAGCCGAGCGTCGAGTAGAGGATGCCGCCGGATAAGGTCAGGCCGGAGGACCTCGCCGAATCGATCAAAAGGTCGTACTTGGTCGAATAGCCGAGATCGTCCGCGCCGATCGTCGCGTGCATCGGCAGACGCGGCAGGAGGGTGATCGCGACGTCGCTCGCGGGGCCGCCGCCGGCGTTGCTCCACGTCTCGCGCACCTGCGCCGTCGCCAACACGAAGCCGCCGCCGCGGCGCCGCATGAGTTGCGGCGGCAACGCCGGTCCGTTCGGACCCGGCGACGCGTTCGGCCCCGGCGAGCCGAGCGGAGCGGGAAGGCCTTGGCGAGGCGGCCCTTCTCCTCCAGGTTGTGCGGCGGAGAAATTGCCGAGCAAATCGTCGGCGCGGGCGATAGCCGTGGCGAGATTTCCAACGGCGCCCCTCAGATTCGACTGAACCCTCGGATCGCCCGTGATGCTGTGGATATCGCCGGCGATCGCCTTGAGCTGGGCCGTCGCGTCGGCGACGTTCGCCGCGGTGGAAAGCAGGCTCTTCTTCAGCGACGGATCGGACGTGATCTCCGCCAGCGCCTTCATGCTCTGCTGCGCGCTCGCAGAGGTCGCCGCGAGGTTGCGGATCATCTCATTGAGCTGGGTGCGATTTGAGGCGACAAGTCCGCGCACATCCTGCGAGACACCGACGAGGTTCTGACCGCCTACCGCGATCACTTGATCGACCTGGGCGATGGTCGCGTTCAGCTCTCCGGCCAGCTGCTGCAGCGTGGCGTCGGTATGGATGACGAGGGCATCGCTGTGCAGCGCAAGTTCGTTGAACGTCCGAACGATCCGCGGCAGTTCGCGATTGACGACCGCGAGCGTCACGTCGAGTTCTTTGAGCCTCGCCTGTCCGGCGCTCGCGAGGTCGGCGAGCGACGGCGGGAGGGTTCCGTTTGGCATCTGCTCTTCGGGAAGGATCCGGTGCGGCAGAGGAGTTGCATCGGCAAGGTTCTTCGGCGGATAGATCTGCACCGACGACTGCCCGGTGAGCGTCGTCGTGATGACGAACTGCGATTCGCGATAGATGGTGTTCTTATCGTTGACGTTGCAGATCACAGCCGCCGTTTGATCCGGCAGCAACTGGATATCCGTGACGGCGCCTACGTCGACGCCGGCAAGCTGTACGGCGGATCCGATCTGCAGGCCGTTGGTGTTCTGAAAATGGACCGCCATCTGATAACCTGTATGCTGGAAGTTCGAGAGCATGTAGTAGACCGCCACGATGCCCGCCAGCGCGAAAAGCGTGAAAAGCCCAACCTTGACCTGACTGGACACTACTACCGTCCTCCGGAGCTAAAGCGGAATCGGGCCATCTTCGCTGCCTTCCAAGAACTGCTGCACGATGGGATTGCGCGAGGCTTTGATCTGCTGGACCGGGCCGTTTTCGATGATCGTCCCCTCGAAGAGCATCGCGATATTGTCCGCGAGCCGGTAGACCGATGGCATGTCGTGCGAGACGACCACGCACGTCGCCTTCAATCGCTTCTGAATGTTCTGAATCGTCTCCGTTATGACATGGGTCATGATGGGGTCGAGCCCCGTGGTGGGCTCGTCGAACAGGATGATCTCCGGATCGTTGACCACGGCGCGCGCAAAGCCCACACGCTTCTGCATGCCGCCCGACAGTTCGGAAGGCATGCGCTTGTCTACCCCCTCCAGGCCGAGCGTTTCGAGGGTCTTCTCCACGCGTTCGCGGATCTGTGCTGGATTCAACGACGTGTGTTCCCACAGCGGGTACGCCACGTTTTCGCCGACCGTGAGCGAGTCGAAGAGAGCGGAATACTGAAACCCGAATCCCATCTTCTTGCGGATCTCATTGAGATCTCTATCGGGGAGATCCGTCGTCTCCTCACCGTTGACGAAGACATGGCCCCGAGATGCGTGGCGAAGTCCGTTGATCACCCGGAGAATCGTGGATTTGCCCGCGCCGGAGAGCCCGATCACGCAGGTGATCTCACCGCGCCGGCAATCCATGCTGCAATCCGAAAGCACGATCTTCGGCCCGTAGCGCAGTTCGACGCACTGCAGCCGGATCGCGACATCGTCCGGCGGCCGTTCCGGTTGGACATCGCGATGACCGGCGACGTGTTCGTCGAGCATCAGAATATCAAGAACGACAGCAAGAAGTTAAACGCGAAGATCAGGATGATCGAGGTCACGACCGCGTGCGTCGTGACTTTGCCGACGCCTTCGGCGCCGCCGCGCGCACGCAGACCTTCGTAACAGGCCACGAGACCCACGATGAGACCGAACACGGCCGCCTTGAAGAGACCCTTCGTGAAATCGCTCATGATGACGGTCTGCTGCACGGATCTCCAATAGATGGCGCCGGGCAAGTGAACCTGGATCTGCGCCATCAGAAATCCCGCCGTGACGCCGACGATATCGGCGAAGATCGTGAGCATCGGGACCGTGAGAACGCACGCCAACAGACGTGGAGCCACGAGAACTTTCGCCGGACTAACACCCATTGATTGCAGCGCTTCGACTTGTTCGGTCACCACCATCGATCCGAGTTGTGCGGTGACCGCGGCGCCCGCGCGCCCGGCGAAGACGATGCCTGTGAGGATCGGGCCGAGTTCGCGAAGTTCGCCGAATGCGACGCTTCCGCCGATAAGCGTCGCGAATCCGTATGCCACCGCTTGAGCCGCCGCTTCAAGCGAGATCACCATGCCCGTGAACGCCGATGTGAGGACGATGATCGGCGCCGACTCCACACCCAAAAAGTATGCCTGGTGAATGACCTCGGTGAATCGAAAGCGCATGGAGACGATATAGCGCGCCGCATCGCCGAGGAGCATCGTCAGCCCGCCGGCATATGAAAGGAAGCGGCTGATTCCGCCTATCCCGGGCAGCGGCTGGGCGGGCGCTTCGCTGCTCACGGGCCCGTCTGTTCGGAAGCGAGACTGGCCAACGCGGACAGCACCGCGCGCGTCCGCTCCAGCCGCCGCGCTGCGACGCTTCGTTCCGCTTGCGCATTGTACTGTCGCTGGTAGAGCTCGTCGAGCGTTCGGTCGACATGCGCGATGTGCGCGGCTGCCTCGCGTTCAACGGTCTCGAAATATCGTCGAGCCTGACGTTTGAATTCGGCCATCGAGGCATCGTCCGACGACGTGCGGACGCGATCGCGCGCGCGCAGCAATGCGCGATCGGTGATGTGAAATTCGTCCACGAGCGCCACGACGGATTCGGTGGCCGCCGCTTCCACGGCGCTGTTCATCCGCCGGCGCCGGTCCGCGCCGCGCGAGCGCCGAAAACCGGAATGGCGTGCGGAGCGAGCGCGCCGCGCTGCGCCTCGATGAGCGACGTGATGCCGCTTGCGGCGAGCGCGAGCATGCGATCAAGATCCGGCTTCGTGAAAGGACGGTCTTCTGCCGTGCCCTGCACTTCGACGTAGTGTCCGGCCCCGGTCATGACGACGTTCATATCGGTTTGAGCCCGGGAATCCTCCTCGTAGTCCAAGTCGAGGACCGGGCGCCCATCCACGACCCCTACCGATACCGCTGCGAGCCAATCGACGAGCGGCCAGCCGGTCAAAATGCGCGATTCGCGGGCTTTCCCAAGCGCGAGACAGAGCGCGACGAACGCGCCCGTGACCGAAGCGGTCCGCGTGCCGCCGTCCGCCTGGATGACGTCGCAATCGATCGTGATGGTGCGCTCGCCCAGCGCTCGCGTGTCGACGACCGATCTCAGACTTCTTCCGATGAGCCGCTGGATCTCGTGCGTCCGTCCGCCGACTTTCCCTTTGGTCGACTCGCGTGCGGTGCGTTCGGCGGTGCTCTGCGGCATCATGGCGTACTCGGCCGTCACCCAGCCGACACCTTTGCCTTTGAGGAACGGCGGGACCCGATCTTCAAACGCGGCGGCGCAGAGAACTTTGGTGTCGCCGAACGACACGAGTGCTGAGCCCGACGCGAACCGTAAGTAGTCTGTCTCGATCACGACCGGCCGCAGCTCGTCGTCGCGGCGGCCGCTGTTCCGGGCGCTAGGGCTAGCCGAGGTCATCTCATTCGACCGTGACGGTCTTTGCGAGATTGCGCGGTTGATCAACGTCGCAGCCTTTGCGATCGGCGATGTGGTACGCGAGCAATTGAAGCGGAATGACGTTGATGATCGGCGCGACGAGGTGATGCGTCTGCGGCACCGTGAGCACGATATCCGCGGTCTCCAGCACCGCGCTGTCGTCCGCGTTGGCGACGGCGATCACCCGGCTCTCCCGTGCTTTCGCTTCGGCCATATTGCTCAAGACTTTCTCCTGCACGGGGCCGCGCGTGACGATGACGACGCATGGCACGTTCTCATCGAGCAGTGCGATCGGTCCGTGTTTCATTTCGCCCGCGGCGTAGCCCTCGGCGTGGATGTAGGAGATCTCCTTGAGTTTGAGCGCCCCCTCGAGGGCGATCGGAAAATTGACGTGGCGGCCGAGGAAGAGCACGGTCTGCGCCTTTGCGTAGCGCCGCGCCACCGGAAGCACGTCTTCGTTGACGTTGAGCGCCTGGTCGACGAGCGCCGGCAGTTCTCGCAGGGCGTTGCCGATCTCAGCCAGCTGCGGCACATCGACGGTCTTGCGCAAGCGAGCCAGATGCAGCGCGAAGAGCGCCATCGCGACGCACTGCGCGGTGAACGTCTTCGTCGCGGCGACGCCGATCTCGGGGCCGGCGTGCGTGTAGAGCACGCCGTTCGCGCTTCTCGAAAGCGACGACCCGACGCGATTGCAGACGCCGAGCACGGCGGCTCCGCCGGCACGCGCGATGCGTACCGCCTCGAGCGTGTCGGCAGTCTCTCCGCTCTGCGACACCGCGATCGCGAGGCTGTCACGCTCGACCACCGGTTCGGCATAGCGGAATTCCGACGCGAGTTCCAATTCCACGGGCAGTTTCGCGAGCTGACGGATCAAGTACATCCCGTACGCCGCGGCGTGGTATGCGGTGCCGCACGCGAACATCGTGATCTTCTTGATCTTGAGGAGCGCCTCGTCGGAGATCCCGAGGTCTGGGATTCGGACGAGCCCCTCATCGTCGATCCGCCCGGCGAGCGTATCCTTCACGACCTTCGGCTGCTCGTAGATCTCCTTCAGCATGAAGTGTTTGAAGCCGCCCTTTTCCGCCGCCCGGACGTCCCAAGCGACGTGGGTGATTTCGCGCTCGACATTCTCGCCGTCAAACGTCGAGATGCTCGCGCCGTCGCGTGTCACCACGACCACTTCGCCTTCTTGGATGACGAGTTGCCGGCGCGTGTAGTGGAGAATCGCCGGGATATCCGACGCGACGAATATCTCGTTGTCGCCGAGACCGACGATGAGCGGCGACGCGCCGTTGCGCGCGAAGACGATCTGATCCGGATGATCGCTCGAAAGGACACCGAGCGCATAGGCGCCTTTGACGACGGCGATGGTCCGGCGCACGGCGCCGACAAGATCGTGATCGCGCAGTTCCTCTTCAAGCAGGTGCGCCAGCACTTCGGTATCGGTCTCGCTGACGAACGTGTGCCCTTCGGCGACGAGATCGGCGCGCAGGCTCGCGAAATTCTCGATGATGCCGTTATGGATCACCGCGATGGTGCCGGTGCAATCCATGTGCGGGTGCGCGTTGGTATCGGAGGGCCGGCCATGCGTTGCCCAACGCGTGTGACCGATGCCGATGCTGCCGTGCAGCGGTTCGACACCCAACGCCTCCTCGAGCCGGCCGAGCTTGCCCACGCGCTTGCAGCCGACGATCTTGTCTCCATCGACGAGCGCAACGCCGGCGGAATCGTAACCGCGATACTCGAGGCGACGCAGTCCGTCCAAGAGGACGCCGACCACGTCACGCTCTCCGATGTACCCGACGATGCCGCACATCTTCAGTCGCTCCCGTTCTTTTCATGCAGCCGAGACGTTTTGAGCCGCTCCGCTCCGAGCACGGCATGCAGCTTGGCGAGCGCCGTGGGAAGCGAGTCGTTCACGATGAGGTACTCGTAGGCGCCGATGTGCCGTGCCTCTTCTCGCGCTATCTCCAACCGCTTCGATATCGCATCGGCGCCTTCCGTCCGGCGCCGCTCAAGCCTCCTCGCAAGTTCCTGTTCCGACGGCGCGGTGAGGAACACGAGGACCGCGTGCGGAAATGCGCGTTTGATGGCTAGAGCGCCGTTCACTTCCGGTTTCATCACGATGTCGCGGCCTCGTGCGAGCGCTTCCGTGATAAATTGTTTCGGCGTGCCGTAGAGATTGTTCGCATATTCGCGCGTTTCTATGAAGGCGCCGTCCGCATCCATCTGCTCGAACGTGGGCCGCGAGATGAAGAAATAGTGGACACCCTCGCGCTCTCCTTCGCGCGCGGGCCTGGTGGTCGCCGAGACGGAATACGCAAGGTCGGGTTCGATGCGCCGCAGCTCGTCGACGAGGCTATCCTTGCCCGCGCCGGATGGGCCGGAGACGACCAACAGGACGGAATCGCGACGGAACAGGGCGTTCAGAACGCTGCTTCTCCTCTCCCATGACGCTCGATGTCTGGCTCGTCGCCCGTCTCGCGCTGGAACTCGACGACCGCTTGCGCGGAGCTCGTGTTCAAGGGTTGCGCGGCGGACCAAATGGGCTGGCTCTGATACTTCATAGGCGCGCCGGCCCGATCACGCTCGTCGCGACGCTGCATGCAGAGAGTCCAATGCTTGCCGCGCTCGAGCGTACGCCCGAAGAATACGAAAGCGGCGTGGGCGGCTGGGCTGCCGGTGTAGCCGCGCTGCTGCGCAATGCTACCATCGAGGCTGTCCGCGCCGTTCCGCACGACCGCATCATCAACGTGGAACTGGTTTCTCGCTCCGCGTTCGGCGTGCCTGCCCGGCATCGATTGGTGTTCGAATTGGAGCCGCGCAAAGCGAACGCGCTGATCCTTCGTCCGATCGGGGAAGAACAGCACACCGTCCTCGCAGCGGCGAAGACCGTGGAAGGCGCGCGCGAAGGTGCGCGCGATGTCATCGCGGGTAAGCCGTACGTGCCGCCGCCGCCGCGGAGAAAAGCGCTCGACGCGACCTTCGAAGAAGAAAGGCCGATCGCAGCCGATGATACGCGGGCGCTGGCGCGCAGGTTGTACGCTCTGGATCCTGCGTGCTCGCCGCCGCTCGCGCGTGAAGTCATCGAGCGAGCACTCGCAGCCGAGTCGGAACACGATCTTCCGTTTCGCCTGACTGCGGCATGGGCGCAGTTGCGCGCCGAAGTGGAGGCGGCGTCCGCCGATATCGCCGCGCCTATTTTCGCCTACGTTCGATCGGAAACGCTCGGCGCGGAGACCTATCACTGCGTGCCGCTTTCCTGGGCGCCGGGCGCGCTTCAGACACGCGCGACACTGAACGAACTGTGCGCAGAACAGATGAGCCGGTCAGGCCGGGCGCGCGTTTTGCCGCTCGCGAACGGTCTGCGCAAACGCATCGACACGCTGCTCGCGCGCTGCGCCGAGGAAACAGCGCGTCTTCGCGCCCGTCAAGAGGCAGCGGCCGACGCCGAGCATCTCAAAGCGGCGGGCGATGCCATCTATGCAAACCTCGCCGCGATACCATCTGGTGTCGCGCAATTCACGACGCCGGAGGGCCTCGTCGTCCGATTGGATCCGCTGCTCGACGCGAAGCGCAATGCACAGTCGTATTTCAAGCGCTTCAAGAAAGCACGCAGCGGGCTGCCCGCTGTTGCCGAGCGTTTGCGAACGCTCGCGGCGAACCGATCGCTCTGGGAACATCTGTTGTGGGAGATCAACCGGGTAGAAAGCGCCGGCCAGAGCGATCTTTCGGTCCTCACGGAGATCGCGGAGTCGCTCTCTCCGCAGCGTCGCGCAAAGGCGAGCGGCAGCGCGCCCGGGCGGCGCGAGCGCGTGATCGACTTGGGGAACGGCGCGGTCGCGCACGTCGGACGCTCGCCGAAGGACAACGAGCGCGTGACGTTTTCGGTAGGGGCCAAGGACGATTTCTGGTTCCACGCCCGCGGCATTCCCGGCGCCCATGTGATCCTGCGTCTTCCCGGCGGCAGAACGCAGCCGACGCACGAAGAGATTCTGGCCGCGGCCGGACTCGCCGCAGGCAGCAGCCGGGCAGCGGAATCGGGAAAAGTGGAAGTGGATTACACTCGCCGCAAGCACGTCCGCAAGCAAGGCAAAGGCAGGACGGGCATGGTCTGGTACACGGATTTCCAGACGGTGCTCGTCGCGCCTACCCGGTAGTCCGGCGCTCGACGAACATCGCGTCGCCGAACGAGAAGAACCGGTAGCCGAGCCGCACAGCTTCTTCATACGCCGCGATGGCGCGCTCACGCCCGGCGAACGCGCACACGAGCATAAGCAGCGTCGATCGGGGCAGGTGGAAGTTCGTGATGAGCGCGTCGACAACCCGGAACCGAAACGGATGGTAGATGAAGAGATCGGTCGCGCCGGGGCCGGATGCGACCGTGCCGTCCTCACCCGCGGCGGCCTCAAGCGCACGAAGTGCCGTCGTGCCGACCGCGATGACGCGCCTGCCCTCGCGTTTGGCCGCAGCGACCGCGGCTGCAGTGTCCGCCGGTATCGCAAATCGCTCGAGATGCATCCTATGCTCGCGCACGTCCGCAGCGGTGACCGGCCGAAACGTCGCGGTGCCCACGTCCAGCGTGAGCGTCGTCCAATGGATATCCGAGTTCTTCAGGCGTTCGATAAGTTCTGTCGTGAAATGGAGACCGGCAGTGGGTGCGGCTGCCGACCCCGGCAGCCGGGCATAGACGGTCTGATACCGCTCATCCGCGTCTTGCGGTGCTTCTGTTATATATGGAGGAAGCGGCATGCTGCCGTAACGATCCATCGCCTCGTCGGCCGTCACGCCGTGGAAGCGGACGATTCGGCCGCCATCCGGCGTCCGGTCTTCGATATGGATGCTGGCGCCCTCGCCGAGTGAAAGCGTATCACCGGGTCTTATCCTGCGCCCGGGCCGGACGAGCGCTTCCCATCGCCCAGGAATGCTGTCGGGTCCGAGCAGGAGCACTTCGGCCGCTCCGCCCCGGGCACGTTTGGCCGGGATACGCGCGCGCAGCACGCGCGTATCGTTGGCGACGACCACATCTCCAGCGCGCAGTAAGTCAGCCAGGTCCGCGAACCCCCTGTGCGCGATGGGGCCGGCGGCAGGTAGGACGAGCAACCGCGACGCCGTGCGAACCGGGGTCGGACGTTGCGCTATGAGCTCAGTCGGTAACGCGTAATCGTAAGATTCGACGCGATAAGTTCGTTCCTCGACATCACGAGCATCGCTCACGGTCCAAGCACGGGTGGTGCGGCATACGCGGGCCCATCCGCGATCGTCGTGAGCGCCGTTCCGCTGTAATAGAATCGCAAGATACCGAGGCAGTCGATGCCCGATGCCGCCATGCTGCGCGCGCCCCATTGCGACAGCCCCACGCCGTGGCCGAAGCCGGAACCCGAAACTCTGATGCGCGAACCCTCGAGTGCGACCGCAGAGATCCTCGTGCTTCGCACCGTCCTGCGCCCGGCAAGCCGCCGGAAATCGAATCCGCTCAGCGTTGCAGAACCCAACGTGCCGAAAATCGATATTGATTCGAGCCTCCCGGATTCGTCCGTCGGGCCGGACTCGATGCCTGTCACGTCGCCTACGTTTGTATAGTACGCGTCGACGGATTGGGCGAGGTCCGCGGCCGGAATCGTCGCCGACCACTCGTTGTCGGGCGAGCCGAGCGCGTAAGGATCCGGCTTCGCTTTGAGATACGGCTGCGGATCGGAAAGCGCCGAACCGTCCGCGGTGAAGCCGCCGTCGTCGGCGGAATAATACGTGTGCACGATCTGGCCACCGTAGACGAGAATTTCACCGCGCGTAGCATCCGCCGCGAGAATCGTCGAAGGCGATTCCGAGTCGACGCCGCCATACGCTTGATCCTGATCGCCGGCGACGAGATCGTATCCGACGTCGTCGCGGATACCGAGACGTCCGACCGCGTACGTGCGCGCCACGATCGCTTGAGCTTCGAGCGCTGCTGTGGGCCAGGAAGCCGGCATCTCGCTTCCCACAACGCCGTATAGGTACTGCTCGAGATCGACGAAATCGACGACCGTCAGAGCGCCATCGGGATCGAGCTGTACGACGATGCTTCCGCGGTAGGGTGCGCCGTTGACGTCGATCGGCAAGCCGAAGGGCGATGCGATGAGCACCTTCGTCCCGACTTCGATCGAGTTCGCGATGACCAGCCTTCCGCTTTCGGCGCGGACATCCAGCACAGTCGCGACGTCGGGAAGCACGACAGAACGAGCCGGATCGACGTCGCTCGTCGGTCGAACGGTCAGACCTGCTTCCGACGCGAGCACGGCGCTTGTCACATGCCGCACCAATGCGATGCGCACCGTATCACCCGCGAGGGCGTTGTCGGGCGCGAATAGGACGACCGCGGCCGCCGCGACGGCAGCCATGCGAACCCAACTGTGTGCTTTGCTTCTGTGAATGCGCGTCACAATAGTCGAGGCGGGTCCGCCGACCGTTCGCCTGCGTGCGCGCGGGCGGAGGGAGTGGCGCGTCTTCCAGCAGCCGTGCGCTGCAAAAAGCCGATTTGCATGAGATATGGCTCGACGACGTCGATGAGCGTCGCCTCTTCTTCGTTCAAGCTCGCGGCTAGCGCTCCGATGCCGACCGGGCCGCCGTTGTACTGCCCGATCAAGGCGTTCAGGAATGCGCGGTCAAGCGCGTCGAGTCCGAGCAGGTCGATGCGCTCGAGCTCGAGAGCGGCTTTGGCGACGTCCAGATCGATGACGCCGTTCGCTTTGACTTCCGCGTAGTCGCGCAGCCGCCGCAAGAGTCGATTCGCGACCCGCGGCGTCCCTCGCGCGCGGGCGGCGATTTCGCGCGCACCGCCGGGTTCGAGTGCGACGCCGAGCACCGAGGCCGAGTGCGTGACGATTTCGCAGAGCTCGTCCGGCGTGTAGTATTCGAGATGGTGCACGATGCCGAAGCGATCGCGCAGCGGCGCGGAGAGCATGCCCGCGCGCGTCGTCGCCCCGACAAGCGTGAACCGCTTGAGAGAAATCTTGATGGTCTTGGCGTACGCGCCTTTGTCCACCATGAAATCAATCGCGAAGTCTTCCATCGCCGGATAGAGAAATTCTTCGACGACTCGAGGCAGCCGGTGGATCTCGTCGATGAAGAGCACGTCGCCCGCCTGGAGATTCGTGAGTATTCCGACCAGATCGCCCGGCCGCTCCAGCGTGGGGCCAGATACCTGGTGAAACGTCGCGCCCATGTCGCGCGCGATGATATTGGCGAGCGTGGTCTTTCCGAGGCCCGGCGGCCCGTGGACGAGGACGTGCTCGAGCGGCTCGCCGCGCCGCTTCGCCGCCTCTATCGAGATCTTGAGGTTCTCCACGACCGGCTTCTGACCGACGTACCGATCGAAGCCCGCCGGACGAAGCGTGACCGCGATGATCTGCTCTTCGACCGTCTCCTCGGGAGCAGCGACGCTGCGCGTCGCAGGCGCGGCGCTCTCATCTCCTCGCATCGTCGGTTTACGCGGCATGCACGACACGTTTTGTCGCAGTCGCCCGCGCGCCTGCCTTGCGTCGCTCAGTATGGTCGTTTTCGTTCAATGCTCCGGCTCGCGCGACCGCCGGCGATAGATCTCGGTCAAGAGATCCTCGGCGTTCTTGATGCCGTCGTTTGCCGCAAGGGCTTCACTTGCCATCGCCGCGGCCTCGGGCCGCCGGTACTGCAATTGGAGGAGCACGTCGATCGCTTCGGTGACGAAATCAGGTTGGGGCTGCTGATTCTTGCCCTTGCCCTGGTCTTCGCCGCGAATGAGCCCAAAGCGCGAGACTTTGCCCTGCAGTTTGGCGATGATGTCCTTCGCCTTTTGCGCGCCGATGCCGGGCAGCGCGCGCAGGCTCGCGTGGTCGCCGTCGTCGATCGATCGAGCGATCTCCGCCATCGGCCGGGAGAAAGCTTTTGCTGCGGTCTTTGGGCCGATGCTCGCGACCGTCAGCAGTGCTTCGAAGAATTCGCGTTCGACGGGATTCGTAAAGCCGATGTAGATGGGCGTGCCGCGATTGCCGTCGATCTGCATGTACGGAAACACTTCGAGGGCGAGCGGGTCTCCCGGCGCCACTCCGGCGATCTTATCGGCAACGCAGCCGGGCAGCATGATCTCATAGCAGAGGCCGCCGGTCTCTACGAGTACGGCATTCGCGCGCCGTTCACGCAATGCGCCCTCGATTCGCGAGAACATCAGCGAGCCGCGGCGCCCCGGGCGAGATCGGCCGCGCAGCGCCGCGAGTGCGCGATCGCGAGCGCTAAAGCATCGGTGACGTCTTCGGGAGACGGAGTGCTCTTTAGGCGGAGCGCATGCACGACCATCGCCGCGACCTGTTCTTTTGTCGCTGCGCCTCGGCCCACGAGCGCCTTTTTCACATGCGTCGCGGCGTAGTCGAAGACCGGAAGCGCGCAGAGTCCGGCCGAGCAGACCAGCGCGCCGCGCGCATGCGCCATGAGAAGCGCGGTCCTTGGAAATGCGCCGCGCGAGAAGACTTGCTCGACGACCATAGCATCCGGTTTGAACGATGTGACGATCTCAAGAATGCCGCGCTGGAGGTCGGCGAGCCGTTCGGAGAGCGTCTGACCTCTTTCAGGCGCGAGCACGCCCGCCTCCAGAAGCCGCAGGATGCCGCCGTTCGTTTCTATGACTCCGTAGCCCGTGACATAGAGGCTCGGATCGACGCCGAGGATTCTCACGATAATTCGCCTGGGGCGGTCGACCTTGACGCCCCGGCAGCGAACTCTGCCATCCTCTTAACCGACCCGACGACGTCGGATCCGGCTTCATTCGACTCTGCCCAGCGCTTGCTATCGCCATACAAGTACTCTGCAGCTCGATAAAGACGCACGCTCGCAATCCTGCGATGAATTGCGACGACTTCCGCGAGCAGCTCCCAACTCAAAATGATTCGCGGCGCGTAACTGTCGTAGATCACCGGCCCGTCGACAAGGCCGTACTTGACGTACGTACCGATTCTGTCGAGCGACCGCAAAATGTACAGCTCTTTGTGCACGCGGTCGTCGGCGACGCCGATCTGCCCGACTTCTCTGTAGAATGTCTCGTCTTCCAAGCGCTCAGAGAGCTCTTGGATGACGAACCGGTAGGCGTCTACGAATTTCGGATCGACCATCTCGAGCAGGACGCTGCGCACAGCCTCGAATTGCGTCGCTCGCCGTGTCTGCTCCAACTGATCCGTCGTGATCTTAACCTGGCGCGCGGCCATCACGACCGTTACCGCGATGACGATGGCCGACAAGATCGAGCCGATAGCGGTGAGTGCTTCCCACACGTCAGTTGCCCGGGCCGAGGGTGATCGTGACCGTGTTTGACCCGGCCGCCGGCGTCGCGCCCGCTTGCGGATCCGTGGCGATCACTTTTGCGTCCGGCGGACTGCCGGGCTGCACCGTGACGTTCTGAACCACGTAACCGGCGGCTTGCAGCGCGGCTCGTGCGGCGTCGAGCGTCATGCCGACGACATTCGGTACGGGTTGCGGTGCAGCGCTTGGCGCCGCTGACGGCGTCGCGCCTGGCTGCGCGCTCGGGCCGCCGATGACTGCGACGGCCACGACAAGGTCGATCGTGGCGCCTTGCGCGGTCGGCGTGTTTGCCGCCGGGTTCTGGCTGATGACGGTGCCCGGCGTCGTGCCGGAATCCATTGCATCTGCGACCGTGCCGACCGAAAGGCCGGCTTGCGCAAGCGAGCGGCGCGCGTCGTCGAGCGTGCCTCCTACGACGTCCGGAACCGTGATGGCATTTGGCCCGCCGCTTATGCGGACGGTGACGACCGAATGCGGTTTGGCCGGCGTGCCGCCGCTTGGGTCCTGATCGATGATCGCGTGCGCGGGAATGTTGTCGCTCGCGACGACCTGGCTGATCGAGAGCGTGAGACCGGCTTTCGCGAGGATGGTTCGCGCGACGTCATCGGTCAGCGCCACCACGTTGGGGACGCTGATGGTCTGCGGCCCCGAGCTCGGGAAGATCACGACGACGTCGGATTGGGCGGCCGGTTCGCCGCCGGCCGGATTCGTCTTCGCGATGTTGCCGGCCGGTACGTTGTCGGAATGCACCGGCGTGCCGACCACGACGGAAAAACCGGCAGATGCGAGTGCGGCAGTCGCGGTCTTCACATCTTTTCCGGTGACGACCGGAACCTTCGCGCTGAGCGGTCCGGCGCTCACGAGGAGCGTGACCTTCTGTCCGCGCTGCAGCGCGGTGCCCGCCGCCGGATCGGTGCCGTCGACCAATCCGCTCTCGGTCTTCGGGTCGTGCTGCTGCTTGATGGCAACGTCGTCGACGCCCGATTGGTGCAGCGCGTCCACCGCATCGACCACCGATTTTCCGCTGACGTCGGGCATGCGGAGCCCTTGCGCTCCCGAACGCCATGCCGCGGAAAGGACGGCGACGATCAAGACCACTGCGAGGACGCCGCATGCGAAGAGCGCAAGGCGGCGGCCGCTCCAACGCGCGGGAGCGGCGTCGTCGGCGGCAGCAGCGGCCCTGCGTGCCGCGGCGCGGCGTCTCAGCAGTGCGGTCGGACTATCGGGTCCCGGTTCATCATCCTCTGCGGTGCCGTCACCGCGGGCCACGCGGCGCAGCGCGCTCAAACATTCGCCGGCCGTGCGATACCGTTCTTTCGGAGATGGGTCGAGCAGTTTCAAGATCATCGCGCGCAACGCCGGTGAGACATCGTCCGGAAAGTCGAGATCTTGCGGTCCACGCAACTGCTGGGCTGCGACTTCTTGCGGCGACGCGCCGACATAGGGTTTGTTGCCGGTGAGCATCTCGTACAGCACGACGCCTACGCTGTATAAGTCGGCCGCTTCGGTCACGGCGTCGCCGGCCAGCACTTCCGGCGCGCAATATGGAACGGATCCCATGATCGCGTCGGCGCCGGAGCCGCGAGTCTCGGCAGCGCCCGCCAATCCGAAATCGGCAACGCGCACATCGTCGTCCGGCGTGACGAGAATGTTGGACGGCTTGATGTCGCGATGCAGCAGATCGGCCCGATGTGCTGCCGCGAGCGCTCGGCAGATCTGCTGCGCGTAGCGGACTGCGGCGGTCTGAGGAATTCTTCCCTGGCGCGCGATCAGCTCGGCGAGGGTTTCCCCGGCGACGTATTCCTGCACGATATAGTTCGTGCCGTCGTTCTCACCGACGTCATACGTGTTGACTATCTTGGGATGGCTGAGTCTTGCGGCGGCCTGCGCTTCCTGGTAGAAGCGTTGCACGAATTCGTCGTCCGCCGCGAATTGCGGACGGAGCACTTTTATCGCGACTTGACGCCGCAGCAAGAGATCGTAACCTCGATGTACGACCGCCATGCCGCCTTCGCCGATGACCGCATCGACCCGGTACCGATTGTTGTAGATCATGCCCGGAATCGCCCGTTCGACGGGGCGCGCGCGGCTGCCTGGGCCGAGCCCTTTTGTTGGGCGGACCTTTATGGTCCGCCATCGATTACAGGAAGCGATGACGACCGGCTTCAACTTCGTCCGGAGTGCGCCGCAGATTGTTGAACGTTGCCGCGGTCTTCGCGCTCCTCTTCGCACTGCTCGCCGCGCAGGAGGCGCGTGTACAGGTCGCGGAGCGCGATAGCATTTCCACGCATCCCGGCGACCCGCGGCACGCGCGCGATATCGCCCAGCGCGGTGAGCTGCTCGATGCGACCGGGCAGCCGCTAGCGCTGTCGCGCGGCGGCAAGCGCGTCTACCCGGCCGGCAGCGCGCTCGCCCAAATCGTCGGCTACTCGTCGCTCGTTTACGGTGAAGCTGGTCTCGAGGCGGCGTTCGATCCCGTGATCGCGCCGACCGGGCAGGAACCGCGAAACGTTCTCGGCTCGTTTGGGCGCACCGATGTCGCCGTATCGCCCGCCGGCAGCGTCGTCTTAACGCTGCGGCGCGACATCTCGGCGGTGGCGGATGAGGCGATGCCGCAGGGCGTCCGCGGCGCGGCGATCGTCCTCGATCCTCGAACCGGGGCCATCCTCGCGATGGTCGACCGGCCGACCTTCGATCCGAATGAGATCGACAAGGCCTTCGCCAGTTTGCGCTCTCGATCGGACGCTCCGTTGCTCAACCGCGCCCTCGACGGACTGTATCCGCCGGGTTCGACGTTCAAAATCGTCACGGTGAGCGCCGCGCTCGATCACGGCGCGGTGGACGCGAGCGATTCGTTCTCCGACCCCGGCTATTTCCAGATCGGCCCTTATCGCGTGCACAACGACCAGAACGAAGTCACGGGCACGCAAAACGTCACCGGCGCGTTCGCATTGTCGAGCAACGTCGATTTCGCACAGATCGGCGTGAAGCTTGGCGCGGATAATTTCTACTATTACCTACAGCGCTTTCACGTGGGTGACGTGACCGGGATGGCGGTCCCGATGACTCGAGATGTCGTTCCGCCTGAAGCCTCGATTTCCGACTCGGAGCTCGCCCAGATGGCCTTTGGACAGGGCGGCCTGACCGTCACGCCCTTGCGGATGGCGCTTGTGGCTGCGGCGATCGCCAACCGCGGTTCGATGATGCGGCCGAACCTGGTCAAAGAGATCCGCATGCCCGGCCGCCCGACGCTGCGGGTACCTCCCGCGCAGTGGGGCCGCGCGGTGACGGCGGATACCGCGATATCCGTCCGCGATATGATGATCGCAGTCGTCACGTACGGCACGGGCACAGCTGCGGCCATTCCCGGCGTCACCGTCGCCGGCAAGACGGGCACCGGGACCCACAATGGTGCGCCGCCCGACGCTTGGTTTGTCTGCTTTGCTCCCGCTTCAGCCCCGCGGCTGGTCGTGGCGGTGATCATCGAGGACGCGGGGTACGGCGGCGCCGTTGCGGCGCCGATCGCGCGCGCAATTCTGCAGGGCTCGCTTCCCTTGTATCCGCGATAGCGCGATGAATGTGCGGCAGCCCTCCTCGGCGTATGACTGCACTCGCTTCACAGCGCGATGGGAGAATCAAGTATGACGTGTAGAGTTCGTATGAGGACAGCCGCGGCCGCGACGGTGGGATGTCTGCTGCTCACCGCTTGCAACGCATCGGTCGCCCCGCTTCAGACGGGAGCGGCCGGCGCGGATTCACGCAAGGCGGCGTCGGCATGGTCGCAACAAGTCTCTAACATCTCGGGCGATTACATTGGAACGATGCACGACGCGCAGGGCGGGAGTGGGTCCGCAAAGGCGACGCTCGCGCAGCATGGTACGAATGCGGGCGGCGCGGTCAGAGATAAGGAATCCGGTCAGACAATCATCGCCGATATGTCCATGACGATCACGCCGCAGAATTCCACGAGCGGCGCCATGGTGATCGATTTTCCGCCGGCGAACACAGGTCAGGTGTGCACCTTTAGAACCTCCGGGATGTACGACCCGACGTCCAACGTCCTCAGCGGTTCTTATGTCGCGGTCACGGGATGTGCCGGCGACTCGGGGACGTTCAAACTAACCCAGCAGTGTCATGACACCGACGTCACCGGGGATCTGATGAGACCGTTCAACAACCCTCACTGCTGAAAGCGCGGGCAGGAGCGCCAGAGCATCCGTCTGGCTCAACTTCGAGCCTTCTTCAATCAAAAGGGCCATGACGGAAGCTCCGAGCGTGGCTTCGATTGTTCGCGATGCATTTCGGAGCGCGATCGTCTCCACTCGGTCGCGCTCGAACTGCAGCTCGCCAAGACGGGCGTTCGCGTAACCCCACAGCACGGCGCCCTCGCGTCTGTCAGCAAGCCCCGGCGCGCAATGTGCGATGCTGAGTGCGATGAGGACCGCGTGTTGCGATTCGAGAGCCAACGTCAATGCCCGCCGCGCATGCGGCTCGGCGATTTCTATCGCATCTGCCGCGAGCGCGCAACAGGCGAGATCGCTTTCGATGTACTTTTGGACGTCCGTGTCGGCGTACGGCAAAGCCTCGTTCAGCAGCTCCATGGCCCGGTCGTAACAGCCCGCCGCCCCTTCACTTGACGCCCACCATTGGAGAACGTGGCAGATCTCGTCTGGGCGTTTGGTCTCCCGAGCGTTGCTCAGCGCCTCGTCGAAAAGCGGCCGAGCTCGGGCTATCTGTTCGGGCGGCAGCGACGCCGCGCAGCGTCGGAGAACCGCCACGAGGAGATGCGCGTCGCCGCCTTCGCGCGCACGTCGAACGGCTTCGGCCGCCGGTTCGGCCGCCTCGTCGAATCGCGCAGCTCTTGCAAATTGATAGGCCGTCTGCGACAGTGCCCGGATGAGGCCGCGCTCATCGCTCGATTCGCGGTAACGCGACACCGCACGCTGCGCGGCTTCGAGCGCGCGCCCATGCGCGAGGGAATTGTTGTGCATCATCGATGCGATGTATTCGACCCGGCCGGCGGTTGCTTGGGATATGTCCGTGACATCGAGCGCGCGCTCACACCAGTGCAAACCCTCACCTAATAGTCCGAGGCGCAGGAATATCGCTCCGCAATCGGCGGCCAGCTGCGACCCGAGGTGCCGGTCGCCTGGGCCGTCGAGCGTCCACGCGAGCGCGGCTCGGAAATTATCGATGTCGGGCGTGAGACTCTCGAGCCAACCGGGGGGCGGCCGCGTGTCGAACGCGCGATACGCGTCGGCAGCGACTGCGGCGAAATACATCGCGTGGCGCGCCGCCGCCGCGGCCGTTTCGGACGCGTCGGCTGCTCTGTTCTCCGCGAATTCCCGGATCATCTCCAACAGACCGTAGCGCGTCGAAAGCGCCAACCTCACCGTCAACAGTGACTTGTCCGCCAGCGACGTCAACAGATCGAGCACGCGATACTCGTTCGCTGCTCCGTCACGCCCGTAGACGGTGGAAGCCGCTTCGAGCGAAAACGTACCGCGAAACACACCGAGGCACCGCAAGAGCGCCTTCTCGTCCGGCGCGAGCAGATCGTAGCTCCATTGGATCGTGCCCTCGAGCGTTTGACGCCGCGGCGATTCCGTTCTCCGCGCGTCCGCGACCAGTTTGAAGCGCTCGTTCAGGCGCGCTGCGATCTCATGGACGCTCAATGCTCGCACGCGCGCGGCAGCCAGTTCGATCGCCAACGGAACACAATCCAATCGTTCGCAGATGCCGCGCACGATAGCCGCGTCCGTCTCGGCGTCGAAACCATCCGCGACCGCGCTTGCGCGGCGTGCGAAAAGCTCTGCCGCCGCATCGACGCGAAGCGGTGGAAGACGGTAGACCTGCTCGCCCGGAAGATGCAAGAGCTCCCTGCTCGTCGCCACGATCGAGATGTGCGGGCAGTGAGCGCATATTTGAGCAATCACCGCCGCCGCGGCAGCCAGGACGTGTTCGCAGTTGTCCACTACGATGAGCGCGTCGCGCGATCGCAGGAATCCGATCAACTGTGCGAGATCGCCGCCGCCTTCAGCGCCCGCTCCGCTCAGCGCAGCGAGGATCGTGGCTGCGACCAGGCTGCCGTCAGTGATCGGCGCAAGGGTGACAAACCAGGCGCCGTACTCGTGCTCCGCGATCGACGTCGCCGCGCAGTGGAGTGCGATATGCGTTTTTCCCACACCCCCGGCGCCGGTCAGCGTCACCAATCCTGCATGCGCCACCGCGGCCTTGATCTCGGCCGCTTCGCGCGCGCGGCCTATCAGCGGGGCAAGATCGGCCGGAATGTTATTGGGGACGGTCGGCTTGCGAGCGCGAAGCGAAGGATCGAGTGCGGTGAGCGCAACGCCGAGGTCTTGCGCAAGCCCGCTCAGCATCTGGATCGCCTCAGGGTCGTCGTCATGCTGCTTGAAATCCACAAGCAGAAAGCCGACCGCATCGCCGGCCGCGGTCATCGGGAAGGCGAGGCTGCCTCGGGCCGCCGATTTCAGCAATGCAGGCCGAGCTGGTGCACCGGTGGAGCGCATTCGGACCGCGAGCGGGTCATCGAATGCGACATCGTCGGCCGGTCTCTCGAACGACGACGCCTCCGCGCGGAAGACATCTCGCCGAACATACACCGCGCACGCGTCCGCCTCCAAATAATGGTCGATGGCTTCGACGACTCGTCGCAGCAGCTGCTGGGTGTCGCTGAACGAAGTCAGCTCACGCCGAAATTTTGAGACGGCGTCGAGCGCGAGCCGCTTCTTTCGATAGAATGCGGCTTCGACCGCGGCCTCTACGCGCTGATGCAGGGGGCGGAAGAGGAGCGTGGCCGCGACGACGATAGCGATCTCAAGCGCGAGGCTCGCAGCCCTCGAGTGCTCTGAGACGAACCGCTCTGAAAGCCACTCGGCTAGCGCAAAGAGCAGAACGATCGCCGTCGTGACGCAGGCGTACACATATGCGCGCATGCGTCGCCCTATCGCAGAAGTCGTTTTAGCGGTCACTGTAGGTCGTCAGCCCCGTCTCGCGGCTATGGCGTTTCAGCGCACGTACGCCAATGGCCGGACGAAATCGTTGAGCGGCCGGACCGACGGGCTTGAATCGCTGCGCGCTTCGAGCGCGAGCAGCAGTGCGCGCACCGTGTCGAGCGAGGTGAGGCAGGCGATGCCGACCTCGACGGCCGCTCGACGGATCCGATATCCATCGCTCTGCGCCGTCGACGACGCTGCGGCGTCGTTGATGACGAGATCCACCCCGTTCGCCATGATGAGGTCGACGACGTGCGGCGAGCCCTCCGGGATCTTGTTCACCCGCGTCGCAGGTATGCTGCGATTGAAGAGCAGCTGCCAAGTCCCCGGCGTGGCGAACATCTCGTAGCCGAGTTCGATGAACGCTTCGGCGATGGACGCAGCCGCATGTTTCTCGGCGTCGGAGACCGAGAGCAAGATCCGGCCGCCCGGCGGCGGAGGCGGGATCCCCGCTCCGATGAGCCCGCGCAGCAACGCACCGGCGAACGAGTCGTCGATGCCGAGCACCTCGCCGGTCGATTTCATCTCCGGCCCGAGCATCGTCTCGACTTGGCGCAGCTTGGCGAACGAGAACACCGGGACTTTCACGGCGACGAAATCCGGACGCGGGAGCAGCCCGAGAGGCAGACCCATGTCGGCAAGACGCTCTCCCAGTGCGACACGCGCAGCTGCCGCCACGAGCGGCACGCCGGTGAGCTTCGCGATGATCGGCACCGTCCGGCTCGCGCGCGGATTGGCTTCGATGACGAAGAGCTCGCCGTCGCGGATGATGTACTGGACGTTGATCAGACCGCGTATGCCGAGCTCGGCACAGAGCGCCTCGGTGACCGCGGCGATGCGCGACTCCATCCCCGCTCCGATGCTCTGCGTAGGATACACCGCCATCGAATCGCCCGAATGGATGCCGGCGCGCTCGACGTGTTCGAAGATCCCGGGAATGATGATCGATGTGCCGTCGTAGACGGCGTCGGTCTCGACTTCAGTACCCGCAAGATATTTGTCCACGAGCAGCGGCGCATGCGGCAAGATCGGCGGCGCGCTTGCTGCATACGACGCGAGCTGCGCCTCGTTGTACACGATCTCCATCGCGCGTCCGCCCAGGACGTACGACGGCCGCACGATGACCGGGAAACCCAGTTCGCGAGCGATCTCGCGCGCTTTCCGGAACGAGAGCGCCGTCCTGCCTGCCGGCCGTGAAACGCCAAGCCGTTGGAGAACGGTATCGAATTTCTTGCGATCCTCTGCCTTGTCGAGCACGCGTTGATCGGAGCCGAGCGAACGGACACCGCGGGCGGCAAGCTCGCGGGCAAGATTGATCGGTGTCTGGCCGCCGAAGCCGAGCAGCACGCCTTCTGCATTTGTTGCGCGGACCGCACGCTCCACCTCGTCGACGCACGGCGGTTCGAAGACGAGGATATCGGAGACGTCAAAATCGGTGCTGACGGTTTCCGGATTGTTGTTGACCATGACGGATGCGACGCCCGCATCGTGCAGCGCCTGGGCTGCGTGAACGCACGAATAGTCGAATTCGATGCCCTGCCCGATGCGGATCGGACCGCTGCCGACGACGACCACTGTCCGTCCGCTCGGCATCCGCAGCTCGTCTTCTTCACCGACGCTCGCGTAATAGTACGGCGAGCGCGCGGGAAACTCGGCACCGGCCGTATCCACCATCTTGAACACGTCGGCGGCGCGGTCGGCGCACAGTTCTCGCACCGTCTCGCGCGGCGTTCCCGACAATCTCGCGATCGTCGTCTCCGCGAAGCCTTTCGTCTTCGCGGCCACGATCGCGTCGTCCGAAGCGTGCGCGCGGAGGCGCTCTTCCATCTCGACGATTTCCGCGATCTCCCACAGCCAGAACGGATCGATGGTGCTGAGCCGCGCGACGTTTTCGACGCTGCGCCCGCGCCGCAGCGCTTCCGCGACGACGAAGAGCCGCTCGTGGGTCGGCGCCCTCAGGACATCGTCGAGCTCGTCGTCGCTCCAGCGCGAGAACGTCCAGCCGGTAAGCGCATCGCGCCCTGTGTCCGCTCCGCGCACCGCCTTGAGCAGCGCTTGGGAGAGCGTGCGGCCGATGGCCATCACCTCGCCGGTGGATTTCATCTGGCTGGAGAGCCGCGCATCGCCGAGGGGGAATTTGTCGAACGGCCAACGCGGTATCTTGACCACGCAGTAGTCAAGCGTCGGTTCGAATGCGGCCTTCGTCACGCCCGTCACCGGATTGGCGATATCCGAGAGACGCTTGCCGAGCGCGATCTTCGCAGCGATCTTTGCGATCGGGTAGCCGGTCGCTTTGCTTGCAAGCGCCGAGGACCGGGATACGCGCGGGTTGACTTCGATGATCTGGTACGCGTCCGACGCCGGATCCAGCGCGAACTGGATATTGCAGCCGCCTTCGACTTCGAGATGACGGATGATGTTGATCGCGGCCGTGCGCAGGCGATGATAATCGCGATCGCTGAGCGTCTGCGACGGCGCGATCACGATCGAGTCACCCGTATGGACGCCGACCGGGTCCAGATTTTCCATGTTGCAGACGATGACGCAGTTATCGGCGCCGTCGCGCAGCACTTCGTATTCGACTTCTTTCCAGCCCAGCAGCGACGTCTCAAGCAGCACTTGGTGGATGATGCTCGCGTTCATGCCCGACGCGAGCAGCGCGACGAGCTGCTCGCGATCGTACGCGATGCCTCCGCCGGTGCCGCCGAGCGTGAACGCCGGCCGAATGATCAGCGGATATCCGACTTCGTCGGCAAACCGGACGCCCTGTTCCACGCGCGTCACGACGACCGATGCGGGAACCGGCTCCCCGATCGACTGCATCGCTTGTTTGAAGAGGTGCCGGTCTTCGGCCAGACGGATGGTTCGGAGCGGTGTGCCCAGCAGCCGCACGCCGTGGCGTTCCAGCACGCCACGCTCGGCAAGCGCGATCGCAAGATTCAACCCGGTCTGACCGCCGAGCGTCGCGAGCATCGCGTCCGGGCGCTCGCGCGCGATGATCGCTTCGACGTACGCGGGCGTCAACGGCTCGAGGTAGACCGCGTCAGCGGTTTCCGGATCGGTCATGATCGTCGCCGGATTCGAATTGACGAGCACGACGCGACAGCCTTCCTCGCGCAGGGCTCGGCACGCTTGTACGCCTGCATAGTCGAACTCCGCGGCCTGTCCGATCACGATCGGACCGGATCCGATGACGAGTACGCAGGCGGGGAAGTCTGCGGGGCGCTCCATCGTGTCAGCCACGGCGCATGACGTCGACGAATCGCCGGAAAAAGGCTCGCGCGTCGAGCGGTCCAGGCGATGCTTCGGGATGGAACTGCACCGATTCCACGGGAAGCGTGCGGTGCCGGAGGCCTTCGTTCGATCCGTCGTTGAGATTGACCATCGTCTCTTCGACGTCGGGCGGCAGCGTGCTTGCGTCAACCGCATAGCCGTGGTTCTGCGCAGTGATCATGACCTCACCGCTGCGCACGTCTTGCACCGGCTGATTGGCGCCGCGGTGACCGTACTTCATCTTGTAGGTGCGCGCACCGAGCGCAAGGGCGATGAGCTGATGACCGAGGCAGATGCCGAACGTCGGCAGATCACGACGCTCGATCGCCGCGCGCAGCGTTGTGACGACGCCGGTCAATTCGGTTGGATCGCCCGGCCCGTTGCTGACGAGCAATCCGTCGGGCCGAAGCGCGAGCACGTCCGCGAGTGACGCGGTGAACGGCATGTCGAACACCTCGACGCCTTCGGCTGCCGTGAGGGCCGCGATGTTCTCTTTGGATCCGCAGTTCAAGAGCGCGACCCGCAACGGACCCGCACCGCGCCCCGCGGTCTGCGGGGGCGACACCGCGCGCACGAGTTCGGGCGTGCCAAGCGCTTTGGCGCGGTAGCGGTCGAGCGCCGCCGGCGCCGCCGCGATCGCGTGTTCCCCGACGGCGAGTATCGCGCGCATCGTGCCTTCTTCTCGAAGCCGCGTCACGAGCGCGCGCGTATCGATGCCTTCGATCGCGCGCACATTTGATTCTTCAAGCCAGTCCGGCAGCGAGCTGGAACTGCGCCAGTGACTGGGATGTCGCGTGATGCGCTTGCAGATCGCACCTGACGCCACGATGCGATGATGCTGGCGCACGGACGGATCGATGCCGTAGTTGCCGATGAGCGGATAGCAGAACACGAGCAGCTGGCCGTTGTACGACGGATCGGTGAGTGCTTCTTCGTAGCCGGTCATGCCGGTGAAAAACACCGCTTCGCCCTCAGCCAAGCCGTCGGGACCGATACCGGTGCCGTCGAAGCGCGCGCCGTCTTCCAAAATCAGCATCGCCGGCCGGCTCACGCTACGATCTCCCCGCCGACCACTGCGAGCGCGGGCCGAACGGTGAATCTCTTCCCCGCGAACGGCGTGATCCGACCGAGCGACTTGAAGCGCTCCGGTTCGACCGTCCACGGCCTGTCAAGATAGAGACCGGTGATGTCAGCCGGAGCGCCCACCTTGAGCGTGCCCCCGGGCACGCCGAGCAACGCCGCGACGTTGGTCGAAAAATTCGCTACCATGGTCGCGAGCGCGACGTCGGGCAATGCGTGAAACGTTGCGCCGACGGCCGTTTCGAGCCCGCTGAAGCCGGCGCAGGCATGGCTGAGCGGCGGCTCCTTCTCTGCGGCCGCGTGCGGTGCATGGTCCGACGCGAAGATCGTGATGATGCCGTCGGCGACGGCGCGGCGCAGCGCTGCCGTGTCGGCTGCCGTGCGCAGCGGCGGGTTGACGCGCATACGTGCGTCGTAGCCGAGCAGCGAATCGTCGGTGCAGAGCAGATGATGCGGCGTCACTTCCGCAGTGAGACGCGCGCCTTGGTCGCGCGCCCAGCGGACGACGTCGATGGTCTGCGCCGCGCTCACGTGGCACAAGTGCCAGGCTTTCCCCGTGGCTCGCGCGACGAGAGCGTCGCGCGCGGCGATTGCCGTCTCCGCGATCGACGGCGATCCGGCCACGCCGAGCAGATCCGAAATGGCGCCCTCGTGCATGAGGCTGTCGCTGAACGAGCTGTCTTCGCAGTGGGAGAGAAAAGGCTGCGACAGATCGGCGATCGAGAGGGCGGCATTGTACAGCGCTTTCAGCGACGCCGTGCTCGAACCGTCGTCCGAGAAAGCGACGGCGCCCGCATCCGCCATCGAACGCAGTTCTGCGATCGACGTTCCGTTGCGGCCGCGCGTGACCGCGCCGATGACGTATGTCCGCACTCGGCCGGCGGCCGCCGCGTCGCGCGCGACGCGCCGCACTGCAGCAGCGTCATCGATCGCGGGCCGCGTGTTCGGCATGGCCGCGACCGCAGTGAATCCGCCGGCGGCCGCGGCCGACAAGCCGGACGCCAGCGTCTCTTTGTGTGCATCGCCGGGCTCGCGCAAGTGCACGTGGGGATCGATAAAGCCCGGGCAGAGGATCATACCCGCACAATCCACCCGCTCGACTTCGGGATCCGCTGCTGCCGGCGCGTCGTCGAGCAATGCGGCGATGACCCCGTTGCGCACCACGATCGTCCGCACGGCATCAAGGTCGAGTGTCGGATCCACGACGCGTGCTCCCACGAAATCGCGGTTGGCAGAGCGCTTCACGACTGGCCGCCGATGCAAGCTTCGAGCACGGCCATCCGCATGAACGTGCCGTTCTCCACTTGTCGTTCGATGCGGCTTCGCGCATCGGTCACGAGCGACGCAGCGATTTCGACCCCGCGATTCACGGGCCCGGGGTGCATGATGATCGCGTGTGCCGGCAGCAGCGCATAGCGCTTGGCGTCTAGGCCGAAGCCGCCGGAGAGATCCGATGATGGTGCGGAACCGGCAGCGTCGATGCGTTCTTTTTGCACGCGCAGCAGCATGATCGCGTCGCTATGCGGCAACTCTGCGTCGAGGTCGCTCGCAGCCGCCGCGAAGCCCCACGCCGGGCGGTCCGGCGGCAATGAGGATGGCGGGCCGCACAGCGTCACTTGTGCCCCGAGCAGCGAAGCAGCGCGCCCTGACGACCGTGCGACTCGACTGTGCTTGATGTCACCGCTTATCGTCAACCGCCGTCCGTCCAGCGTTCCGAATTCTTGCTGCAGCGTCAGGGCATCGAGCAAACCCTGCGTCGGGTGCGCGTGACAGCCATCGCCCGCGTTGATGATCGAGCCGCCGAAATGGGGTGCGAGTGAGTGCGGAAAACCGCTCTCGCTATGCCGGACGACGATCGCATCCGCGCCGATCGCCCGCACCGTCCGCATGGTATCTTCCAACGACTCGCCTTTGCCGAGCGACGATGCTCCCGTGTTGAAATCGAGCCAGTGCGCGCCGAGGCGAAAAGCGGCTGCCGCAAAAGAGAGCGCCGTACGCGTGCTCGCTTCGAAGAACATCCCGATCACGATGCGTCCGTGAAGGAGACGGGCAGCGCTTGGCACGCCGCGTTTGAATTCCGCCGCGCGCGCGACGAACCGCTCGATCGTCGAACGGTCGGCACCGTCGAGATCGAGGAGGTGTCGGCTACGGGTCATGCGCGCTCGCAGATGACGATGCGGTCGGATTCGTCGGGTTCGGGCCTCAGGTGCACGACGATTCGCTCGGCGCGCGACGTGGGAACGAAGCGGCCGATGTAGTCGGCTTGGATCGGCAGGTCGCGGATCCCGCGGTCGGCCATGACGCATAGCCGGATCGCATCGGGCCGCCCTCTGTCGATCAGGGCGTCGAGCGCAGCGCGCACGGTACGCCCGGTGAAGAGAACGTCGTCGACGAGGACGACCTCCCGGCCATTGACGTCGGCATGTATGTCGCTGTCCGGGAGATCGGGGCGCGCGGCATCATCTCGATAGAGGTTGATATTGAGAAAACCGGCTGCGACGGTGATGCCCGTCCGCTTTTTGATCTCGGCCACGATCCGTCGCGTGAGATTCTCCCCGCCGCGCCGGATGCCGACGAGCACGAGCCGGTCGCTCGCTCCGTTGGGCTCTAGGATCTGATGCGTGAGCCGCTCGACCGTGCGCTGAACGGCAGGAGCCGCGAGAACGACGAGCTTCTCGCGCATCGCCGCTTCTGTTCGCGTTTCCACGGTCGGTTTGTGGCCCTTTCCGTCATGAAATGTCAGAGTCGTCGAACTTTTTCATTCGCTTCCCGCGCAGGCGCCGCCTGCCCGATCCCCGCGGAATCAAAGAGCCGCGAGACGCTCGGCGGCATTCGTCCGCGCGCTTCGCAGCGCGTCGAGCCGCGTGCGCTCTTTGTCGACGACGTCAGGCGGTGCCTTTGCGACGAAGCCGGACGAAGCGAGCTTGCGTTCTATCGCGGCGATCTCAGTCTCCGATTTCTCGATCTCCTTCGCTAAGGCAACGCGTTCGCGTTCGACGAACGCATTATCAACCGGCAAGAAGACATTTGCGCCGCCATATCGCCGGGTGAGCGCCGATCGCGGCGGCGAGTCGAAACGCAGCCGCCCGATACGAGCGAGCCGTTCGAGCACGCCGTGCTGCTCCTGCAAGAGGGCGGCCAGTGAAGGCTCCGCCTCGGTCACATGGATGTCGCTCAATTCGCGATAGGGCATCTTCGGAATCGCGCGAAGCGCGAGCACGGTCTCCACGAACCCGAGCACGCGCATCATCGCGGCCGACGCATCGGCGTCGCGCCAAGCGTTTGCGTCGTCGGGCCACGCGCTGCGGCCGATGAATTCACGGTCGTGGCTGAGTCTCTGCCAGAGCTCCTCGGTGACGAACGGCATCAAAGGATGGAGCAGCTGAAGCGACGTCCGCAGCACGTGCCCGAGCACGGCGGCGCGTGATTCTGCCTTGTCTTTGGCGATTTCGATGTAGACATCGCAGACGGTGTTCCAAACAAACGCGTAGAGCGACTCCGCGGCCTGTGAAAAATCGAAGATCTCAAGCGCTTCGGTGACGCGGGCGGTGACGTTCGCAAGGCCGTCGAGCACGGCGCGATCGGCCAGCGTCAGCGCCTCTTTCGCCGGCAACGCGAGGACCGGCTGGTCCGCCCCCAGTTCGGGGAACCGCTGCAGTGCGAATCGGACCGCCTGCCAGAGCTTATTGCAGAAACGGCGTGCATCGTCGCATTTGGCGACGGAAAAGCGGACGTCTTGAGCCGAATGCATGTGCGAGACGATGCCGAAGCGCGTGGCATCGGCGCCGAAGTCGCGCACGAGATCCATGGGATCGAGCGAGTTGCCCAGCGACTTGCTCATCTTGCGTCCCTGCTCGTCCATGATCAGCGGCGTCACGAACACCGTGGCGAACGGCTCGCGCCCGAGAAAATGCAGTCCCATCATCACCATGCGCGCGACCCAAAGGAACAGGATCTCGCGCGCGGTCAAGAGGACTTGCGTCGGGTACCATGCCGCCAACTCTTTAGTCTTGTCCGGCCATCCCAGGATGGAGAACGGCCAGAGCGCGCTTGAGAACCACGTGTCGAGCGTGTCATCGTCCTGTCGAAGTTCGAGCCGGCCGCACGTCGTGCACTTCGGCGGCGCGGTTTCGCCCACGTTGGCGTGGTCTTCCGAGCAGTACCAGACAGGCAAGCGGTGCCCTATCCAGAGCTGACGCGAGATGTTCCAGTCACGGATCTTCTCGAGCCATTCGATGTAGCTCCGGCCGAATCGCTCCTGCGGAAAGCGGACGCGGCCCGAGCGCGACGCCTCAAGCGCGGCAGCGGCGAGCGACTGCATGCGCAGGAACCATTGCAGCGAAAGAAGCGGCTCGATCGGTGTGTCGCAGCGGTAACAGAGACCGACGCTTGTCTCGTGCGGATCGAGCCCGACCAGCACGCCGCGTTCGCGCAGACGCTCGACCGCGAGCTCGCGCGCTTCGAAGCGGTCCATGCCGGCGAATTCCGGCTCGACCGGACCTGCAAGTCTACCGTCCGTGCCGATGACAGACGGCGAGCCTAACCGATGCCGCTCGCCGATCTCGTAGTCGGTCTGGTCGTGCGCCGGCGTTATCTTGAGCGCGCCGGTGCCAAACCCGGGCTCGACCGCCGGATCAGCGATCACGGGTATCGGACCCGGTGAGAGCGGCCGGGTGACGGTTGTGCCGATCAGGTGCTTGTAGCGGTCGTCGTCCGGATGGACCGCCACCGCGACGTCGGCGAAGATGGTTTCCGGCCGCGTCGTCGCGATCACGATTCCGTCGCCGCCGTCGGCGCCGGCATAGCGCACGCGGTATAGCGTTCCGGGCCGATCCTCATGCTCGACTTCGGAGTCTGACAGCGTCGAGCCGCAACGCGGACACCAGTTGACCAGACGCGTTCCGCGGTAGATCAAACCCTCTTCGTACAGCGAGATGAAGACCCGGACGACGGCGCGGCTCAACCCTTCGTCGAGCGTGAAGCGATCGCGCTGCCAGTCTGGTCCGAAGCCCAGCGCGCGGAACTGTTGGTAGAGGATGTTGCCGTACTCGACCCGCCAGCGCCAAAAATACTCCACGAAGCGTTCGCGCCCGAGATCGAAGCGCGTCATGCCTTGCTTCGCAAGTTCGCGCTCGAGCACGTTCTGGGTCGCGATCGCGGCATGGTCTTGACCCGGGAGCCAGACGGCATTGTAACCGCGCATCGTGTGATAGCGCGTCAGGATATCCATCGGGGTGTACGTCGAGCCGTGGCCCATGTGAGCTCGGCCGGTGACGTTGGGCGGCGGCATGGCGATGACGAACGGCGGCTTGCTCGTGTCGGGCTCGACGTGGAAAAGTCCCGCTTCTTCCCAGCGTCGGTACCACGCGGACTCGATAGCCTGCGGATCGTACTTTTCGAGCATGGGTTCTGAAGTGCGCGTCACGCTCGATTCGTTCGGGCGTTCAGGCGCGCACCCTGCCCGTTCAAACTCAGCCGCGTCCGACGGCGGGCGCGCTTTTGTGGCGCGCCGGCGCCTTCAATCATCTTCTGCGCAAAGGGCCGCGAACGTCGGCATGTCCACGTTGCCGCCGCTGACGATAAGTCCGATCCGCGCGCACTTCTTCGGCAGACGGCGATACATGGCTGCGGCGATGACCGTCGCGCCGGCCGGTTCGGTGACGACTTTCAAGTGCGTGGCGGCAAATCGCATCGCGCTACGGATCTCTTTATCGCTGACCAAGACGATGCCGTCGGCCCGCTCGCGCGCGATCTCCCAGGTCAATTGACCGGGCATGGTCACCCGCACGCCCTCCGCGATCGTGTTCGGCGGCGCGATCTCAACGCGCCGCCCCTCGCGCCATGAGAGCCACCAATCATTGCCTGCTTCGGGCTCCACGCCGTAGACCGCGCAGTTCGGCTGCAGACCCTTGACCGCCGTTGCAGTGCCGGCAAGCAGTCCGCCTCCGCCGACGGGTGTGACCACGGCGTCGAGATCGAGCACATCCTGACACAGTTCAAGCGCCGCCGTCCCCTGTCCGGCGATCACGTCGAGGTGATCGTACGGCGGTATCAATGCCGCGCCGCTTTTTTCAACGATCGCCGCGGCGATCGACTCTCGATTCTCGGTCGCCTGGTCGTAGGTGACGACACGCGCGCCGTATGCTCGCGTCGCATCGAGCTTCACCTTTGACGCGTCGGCGGGCATGACGATCGTCGCATCGATGCCGAGGAGTTGCGCCGCCAGCGCAACGCCTTGCGCGTGATTTCCCGACGAGAACGCGACGACGCCGCGCTTTTTCTCCCCAGCGCTCAGCTGGGCGATTGCGTTGTACGCGCCGCGTATCTTGAATGCGCCCACGCTTTGGAAATTCTCGCATTTCACGAACACGGCAGCGCCCGCGGCCGCATCGAGAGCAGGCGACGAGAGCACGCTCGTCCGCCAGGCGACGCCGTTCAGGCGTTGCGCTGCGTCCATGACGTCGGAAAATGTGGGCCGAAGGGTCATCGGACGCGGCTTGGGCGCCCGTGCTACGTGAGTCCTTTAGCCTACAACACAACCATTGTCGGATTTGCCAGGACAGTTGGAACCATAATTGGGACTAGGTGCCGAAAGGCGCGCTGCCGTCAGCCACGCGAATTTGATCCAGATATATCGCCGCGGTCTTCGACTCGCCGGCGCGTCGCGTTATCCCATCATGCCGTCATCCGAGGAGGCCACCGATGATACGTTTCCTTCGTCCGGTCGCGCTTTTGGCGTTGCCCGTTCTCTTAGCGGCTTGCGGCAGTCATGGCGTCTCGAGCGCATTGCCGCAGCCCGGTAACGCCGGCGCGGCCGGCGTGCAAGGCTACAATATGATGTCGAACGTACGCGAGAACTGCGGCCCCGTGGCTCCAGGCTTCGCGCGCTGTTTCTCGCTGCTGCGCACGAACGCGATGAATGGCGCAGAGCCGGACTTCACGTCTTACGGCCCTCCGGATTTGCAATCGGCGTACAAACTGTCAAGCTCGACGCTCGGGGCCGGGCAGACGGTCGCCATCGTCGACGCCTTCGATGATTCGACCGCACAGGCCGACCTCAGCAAGTACCGATCGTTCTACGGACTCCCGGCTTGCACGGGCACCGGGAAGTGCTTCCAAAAACTCAACCAGCAAGGCAAACCCGGCCCGTACCCAACGAGGCAGGATTGGGCCGTAGAAATCTCACTCGACGTGGATATGGTCTCGGCGATCTGCCCCAAATGCCACATCATTCTCATGGAAGCGAACGACAATTCGTTCGCCAATCTCGCGGCGACCGTCGATGAAGCATTCAAGCTCAAGGCGAATGCGATCAGCAATAGCTACGGCGGCGGCGAGTACAGCGGCGAGACGACCGACCAGAAACACTACAACCATCCGGGTGCCATGATCACGGCGAGCTCGGGCGATAACGGCTACGGCGTGCAGTTCCCGGCAGCTTCGCAGTACGTCACCGCGGTCGGCGGAACGACGCTCACGCATTCCACGAACAAGCGCGGCTGGGCGGAAGTCGTCTGGTCCGGCGCGGGCAGCGGATGCAGCGCATTCGTCACGAAGCCGACGTGGCAAAAGGACACCGGCTGCTCCCGGCGCACGGTCGCCGATGTCTCAGCCGACGCCGATCCGAACCCCGGCGTGGTAATCGTCTACCGAGGCGGCTTCTACAGTGTCGGCGGTACAAGTGTTGCGAGCCCGATCATCGCCTCGGTCTACGCGCTCGAGGGGAATGCCGCGACGTTGAACTACGGCTCGGAGAGCTACAGCCATCTCAACGCGCTCTTCGACATCACGAAGGGCAGCAACGGAAGCTGCTCGCCGGCGTACCTCTGTCATGGCGAAAAAGGCTACGACGGACCGACCGGAAACGGAACTCCGGACGGCGACGAGGCGTTCTAGCACACTCGCGGCCGAGACAGGTGAGATAGGGCGGGCCAAGGCTCGCCCTATTTTCATGGTGCGAATGGGCCGGGACCGAAAATTAGGACCCTGCTTATAGAGGCGCGCCGCGGACGGGTCGGCAAAGTCCGAGCGCAGACATCGCCGATCGCATCGCCGTGAGATCTGTGTGTCGTATATTTGCAACGATCGAGGAGGCCCTGGATGAATCGATTCCTTCGGCCGGTCGCGCTTTTGGCGCTCCCGGTTCTTTTGGCGGCTTGCGGTCATGGTGCGACGAGCGCCATTCCGCAGATGCACGCGCCCGGTAGCGGGGCTCAAGCCATCGCCGATACCGGCAGTCCCGGCAACGTGCGGGAGAACTGCGGACCCGTGGACCCGGGATACGCGCGCTGCATGTCGATGACGCGCACGGACATCGGATTCCAACCGGATATGACGTTCACCGCATACGTGCCGTCACAGCTCCAAGCCGCGTACAATCTTCCGTCGAAGACTGCGGGAACTGGGCAGACGGTCGCGATCGTGGATGCGTTCGACGATCCCACTGCAGAAAGCGATCTTGCGAAGTACCGCAAGACGTTCAACGAGACGGTTTGCTCGACCGCGAACGGCTGCTTCCGGAAACTGAACCAGCTCGGTCAGCCTGGTCCGTATCCGCCGGTCAACGCGGGCTGGGACATCGAGATCTCCCTCGACGTGGACATGGTTTCGGCGATCTGCCCGAAATGCCACATCATCCTGATGGAATCCAATGATAACTCGTTTGCGAACTTGGCGGCAACCGTCGACGAAGCCGCGAAGCTGAAGGCGACCGAGATCAGCAATAGCTACGGCGGCGGCGAGTACAGCGGCGAACAGACCGATCAAAGCCACTACAAGCACAAGGGCATCATGATCACCGTCAGTTCGGGTGACGGCGCATTCGGTTCGGGACCCCAATTCCCGGCAGCGTCGCAATACGTCACTGCGGTCGGCGGCACGTCGCTCCACAAAGCGACCAATGCGCGCAAATGGACGGAAGTGGTGTGGCCGGGAGCGGGAAGCGGCTGCAGCGCGTTCATCACAAAGCCGACGTGGCAGAAGGACACCGGCTGTTCGCGGCGCACGATCGCCGACGTCTCGGCGCAAGCCGATCCGAATCCTGGCGTGGTGATCGTGTACCACAACACGTTCACAGCCGAAGGCGGCACGAGCGTCGCAAGCCCGATCATCGCGTCGGTCTACGCACTCGCCGGCAACGGCGCCACGCTCACCTACGGCTCGGAGAGCTATAAGGTGGCATCGACCAATCTGTACGATATCACCAAGGGCAACAACGGATCGTGTTCACCCGCGTATCTGTGCACCGGTGAAATCGGCTACGACGGGCCGACCGGAAACGGAACTCCGCACGGAGTCGGCGCGTTCTGATCGGTGCTCTGCCAGACGAAGGGGCCGGCTTACGCCGGCCCCTTTCTTCTATTCCGCGGCCGCGACGTCGCCGGCGATGCCATGATATACGATGGGCCGACTTAGCGTCGGCCCCTTCGGGGTAAAGCCGAAGCAAGAGGCTAAGCGGGGACGTCCTTCGTGGCAGGGCCGGGGATGAGCACCGGTTGCTGTTGGCCGTCGATCACTTCTTTATTGATGACGCACTTCTTGACGTTCGTCAGCGACGGCAGATCGTACATCACGTCCAGCATCACTTCTTCTATGATCGAACGCAACCCGCGCGCTCCGGTCTTGCGCGTCTGAGCGCGCTGAGCGATCGCCGCGAGCGCTTCTTTTGTGAAGCTCAGCTCGATGCCGTCCATCGCGAATATCTTCTGGTACTGGCGGACAAGAGCGTTGCGCGGTTCGGTGAGAATACGGCGCAGCGCTAGGTCGTCCAGCGGATCCAACGTCACCATGATCGGCAGACGACCGATGAACTCGGGGATCAGGCCGAACTTGAGCAGATCTTCGGGCATCATCTGCTGCAGCAGCCGGCCAGTCCGTTTCTCGGACTTGCTTTCGGGGACGGCCCGGAAGCCCAAGCTCTGATCCGATACTCTGCTGTCGACGATGCGCTCGAGGCCGTCAAAAGCGCCGCCGCAGATGAACAAGACGTTCGTGGTGTCTATCTGTATGAACTCTTGATGCGGATGCTTGCGCCCGCCTTGAGGCGGCACGTTCGCGGTCGTGCCTTCTAAGATCTTGAGCAGCGCCTGCTGCACGCCCTCGCCTGATACGTCGCGCGTGATGGATGGGTTTTCGCTCTTGCGCGCGATCTTGTCGATCTCGTCGATGTAGACGATGCCCTTTTCCGCGCGCTTGACGTCGTAGTCCGCGGCTTGAATGAGCTTCAGAAGAATATTCTCGACGTCTTCGCCGACGTAGCCCGCTTCGGTCAACGACGTGGCATCGGCCATGGCGAGCGGCACGTCCAAGATCTTCGCGAGCGTCTGCGCAAGGTACGTCTTGCCGGATCCGGTCGGGCCGACGAGCAGAATATTGCTCTTGTGCAGTTCGACGTCGTCCGAGCCGCTTTGCGTGGAGTTCACCCGTTTGTAGTGATTATAGACGGCGACCGCTAGGCTCTTCTTCGCCCGGTCCTGGCCGATCACGTACTGATTGAGGATGTGGTTGATCTCTTTCGGCTTGGGAATATTCCGCAGCCGAAGATTCTCATCGACGTTTTTGTAGAGCTCTTCCTCGATGATCTCGTTGCAGAGCTCTATGCACTCGTCGCAGATGTACACGCCGGGGCCCGCGATGAGCTTGCGCACTTGCTCCTGCGACTTGCCGCAGAAGCTGCACTTGAGCTGACCTTTTTCGTCCCCGAACCGAAACAACGCCGCCTCGCTTCCCTAGGTGGCCGTGGGCTTCGACGTTAGGGTCTCGCGCGACTGCCGGCTCATGACCGAATCCACGAGGCCGTAGTCCACTGCTTCCTCGGCGGTCAAGTGGTAATCTCGCTCCATATCGCGTTCGATTCGGTCGATCGGCTGCCCCGTGGTAGCCACATAGATCTCCGCTAATCGGCGTCGGGTGGCGGTGAGATCACGTGCATATATCTCTATATCCGTCGCCTGGCCGCCGATCTGCGAGATCCATGGCTGGTGGATGAGGACCTTCGAGTTTGGAAGCGCGGCGCGCTTGCCTTTGGTGCCGCCCGTCAGCAGGATGGAAGCCGCGCTTGCCGCCATGCCGGCGACGAGCGTGGCCACATCGGGTTTGACGAGCTGCATCGCGTCGTAGATGGCAAGGCCGGCGGTCACACTCCCGCCGGGACTATTGATGTACATCTCGATATCTTTATCGGCATCTTCTTTTTCGAGGAATAGAAGTTGTGCGATGATGAGATTGGCGAGGCTATCGTCGATCTGGGAGCCGACGAATATGATCCGCTCCTTCAGCAGCCGTGAGTAGATATCGAAGGCTCGTTCGCCGCGCGCCGTCTGCTCGACGACCATCGGCACCAGATGTCCCATTTCTCAGCGTCTCCTATCGTCCCGCCATGGCGGCCGGGGCGTCGACGATCGTAGCTTGCGCGACCAGATGATCGATGGTCTTCTGCTTGCGCACGGAATCGATAAGCGGCCCGAAGCCGGTGTTCTTGCGGATCATTTGCAGTAGCGAATCGCGCGACAGGCCATACGAACGCGCGAGCTGCGCAAGCTCGGCCTCGAGATCGCTCGTCGTCACTTCGATCGCTTCCGCTTTTGCGATCTCTTCGAGCAGCAGCGAAGTTCGCACGCGGCGTTCGGCCTCTACCTTATACTCCGTGCGCAAGCCCTCTTCGTCGACTTCCTTGGCTGCCAAGTATTCTTCCCACGGCCGGCCGATGCGCTGCATGTAGCCCTTCGCATCCGCGACGAGACTGTCGATCTCATTGTTCACGAGGACGGCGGGAAGCGGGAAGTCGTGCATCGCGACGAGGCGATCGAGCAGCGAGCGCTGGACCTGTTCGCGAGCGCGTGCCTCGGCGGCCGCGAGCAGCCGTTTGCGGATGTCCTCGCGCAAAGCGTCGAGCGTCTGCGCATCCGAGACCGCCGCGACAAAATTATCGTCCAGCTCGGGAAGCACCGGCGTCTGAAGCGCGCGGATGGAGACCTCGAAGGTCGCTTCCTTGCCCCGCAGGTGTTCGGCATGATAGTCGGGCGGAAAGCTCACTGTGACCGAGCGCTTTTCGCCGGGCCGCGCGCCGATCAGTTGTTCCATGAATCCTGGAACGAACTTTTCCGGCGCCACTTCTGTCGTGTGGTCCTTTGCCGAGCCGCCATTGAATGGTTCGCCGTCGATCGAGCCTTCGTAGTCGAGCGTCACGACGTCGCCGTTGGCGACACCCCGGTCCAAGACTGGTTGAAGTTGAGAGGCGCGGCGACGCAACGCCTGCAGGCTGCGCTCCACCTCGTCGTCGGTGACCGCGATCGCCGGCCGCTCGACTGTGATGCCTTTGTGATCGGCGAGCGCGATCTCCGGCCGCACTGCCACCACCGCCTTGATGCGCAGACTCTTGCCTTCGTCGACCTTTTCAAGATCGAAGTGCGGATGCTCCACCGGCACGAGGTTGTGCTCTTTGAGCGCTCGCGTGTAGGCATCGGGCACGACATCCTCGACCGCCTGATGCTCGATCGTCTCCGCGCCGATGTGACGCTCGAATATTCCGCGCGGGATCTTTCCCGGGCGGAATCCCGGCACGCGATAGTTCTTCAGGAGCTTCTGAAACGCGCGCTGGCGCGCAGCGTCGAAATCCGTTTCGGATACCGCGATATCGAGTTCGACGATCGTGGGTTCGAGTTTGCGAAGCGTAGCGCTCACGAAAAGTGCGGACCAACCTCCGAAGATGCGGGCAGGCGGCCTTCGTGCGCTTTTGCAGGCTATCCTGGCATATGAAACGCGGCCGTTGTCATGACGGATCGCGAGTGAAACGTTTCGGTGCTGGAGCGGAAGACGAGATTCGAACTCGCGACCCTCGCCTTGGCAAGGCGATGCTCTACCACTGAGCTACTTCCGCGCGTCGCGCGGAAACGTCGGCTTTCGCCGACGTTTTCTGACCGGTTTGCAGGTTAGGCGAGCGAGGAGGATTTCCTTGCGGGGAATGATTCCGCGAAGTAGGAATCCACGGCTCATGACGGATACCGCGCTAGTCGCGACGGTGCTGATAGTGGGCGGCGTCATCTTTCTTTCGACGTTTCTCTGGATCACCGTCGTGCGAGTTCGAGAGATAGGACCGCCGGCGCCCCCGCATTCGCATTGACGTCGTCATGACTGCTGGGCACGAAAGGACTCGAACCTTCACGGGTCGCCCCACCGGAACCTAAATCCGGCGCGTCTGCCAATTTCGCCACGTGCCCAAACAAAAAGAAGCCGCGGTTAGTGCCGCAAGACCGCTGGCGGACCGGTCTTATCTCCGCTGTCGGCGACGCTCTTGAGCAACATCACGTCCTTTGGAAAATAGACGATCGTCTGGTGACCGGACGCACAGGTCAGCTCGAAGCTCGAATTTTGAAAGTTGAAACCGGGCGTCGCGACGGCGCTGCCGTCCGGGTTTACCGCATCCGACGTCTCGCCTTCGCCTGCTAAGCGGATGTGGCATTCCAATCCCGTGCAGTCGATGTCGCGTCGGTAGCGGAGCCGCAGACCCCGCACTATTCGGTTTCCGCTGCGCGCCGGACTTGCAGCAGATTGCGGACGGATCCGTCGGGCGACATCTGGCGCGCGAGCATATCGGCGTGCCGCCATTCCTCATCGTCTTCGACGAGACCATGCAGCAAGAGCGTGGAGCCGAACGCGTCCACCCAAATCGCGCGCTGGCTGAGTGAGACGTGCGCTGCGAACGCGGACTTCAAGCGCTCGGTCGGGCTGTCGCTCCACGGCATGCGGATCGCCTGCAGCAGCGCAGTGCTCATGTCTGCGATCGAATCGAACAGGTCTGGATAGGCCGCGGCCCAATTCGCCATTCGCTCGCGGGCGAGATCGATCAGCTGCGCGCTGCGCTCGCGGACGCGTACCGTCAGTGCGAAACGTGCCGAAGGTGGGGAAGCGATGACGCCCGCGGCAGCGCCCAGAGCGAACGCGCCGAGCAGTCCGAGTCCTCTACGATCCATGACGATTGCGCGTTTTCGCGGGCGGGGCGGGAGTCCTTCCGCCTCCGACGGCCGACGCGTGATGTGATGCGGGTCGAACCGTTTGTGCGATGGTGCGTCGTGAGGGAATCGAACCCCCAACCAACAGATTAAGAGTCTGCTGCTCTACCAATTGAGCTAACGACGCATGCGCGAAAGATTATATCGAAATCAGGTCGCCATGACAAGTGAATGTGCCCCGCCCGAGATTCGAACTCGGAACCACCCGGTTAAAAGCCGGATGCTCTACCGTTGAGCTAACGGGGCTCGACGAGGCGATCGCCGTGAGGGCAGCAGCAAGCGCGTGGGGTGAGTGAGGGGAGTTGAACCCCCTACCTCCGGTGCCACAGACCGGCGCTCTAACCAAATGAGCTACACTCACCGCGTATGCGCCGTTTCGGCGCGCCGCGCGAGACGCCCTACAGTCCGGCCGGATGCCATGTCGTCTTGATCTCGAGAAAATCGACGACATGATATGGGTTGCGCATCTGCGCGACCGATCGATCGGCTGCGCCGTAGCCCGCGACTCGCTTCACGTTCGCGCTGGCTGCGATGTCCAATTCCCGGCGCTCTTGCGACGCGCAGTCCCAAAGGCCGAGTGCGTTGACGTCCATGTGCGCAGCGAGATGCGGTGCGGTCGCAGATCGCCTGCCGGTCAGTATGTTGAGGACGCCCGCGGGAAAATCGGACGTCGCGGCCGATTCAGCCAGCGCGACCGCGCCGAACGGGTCGGCGTCTGACGCTAGGCATACCACCGCGTTACCGCCGCAGAGCGGTGGTACGACCGCGGCGATCAGCCCCGCGATGCCGCGCGCGTTGGGAGCGACGACGCCGACAACACCCGTAGACTCGGGCGTGCTGACATTGAAATGCGGGCCGCTCACCGGGTTTTTTGTCGAAAAGATCTGCTCGATTTTGTCACTGAGACCGGCGTACCAGCACGTCGCGTCGATCGCCTCGTCTACATCCTTCTCAGAGACGCGCGCGGTCAATCCGGCCGCGCGGCATGCGTCGATCAACTGAGCCCGGCGCGATTCCATCATCTCAGCCAACCGGTAGAGGATCTGCCCGCGATTGTAAGCGCTGCGGTCGCGCCAGGCTGGCCATGCACCGCGCGCCGCCCGAACGGCATCCCGCACGTCCTTGCGGCTCGCGAGCGCGACATTGACGGATTCATCAGCGCCCCGAACGGCGATCGTTCGACCCGACTCCGAGCGCACGAACGCGCCGGCGATGTAGAGCTTGAGCGTCTTGCGGACAGCGACGCGCGACGTCATGGTCTCGCCTCGATATAGGGAAGCAGACCGTGTATCCCGCCTTCGCGCCCGAAGCCGCTCTCGCGATAGCCCCCGAACGGTGACGACGGGTCGAACTTGTTGAACGTGTTCGACCAGACCACGCCCGCCCGCAGCTGCGACGCGATCTTGAAGTTCTTGCTCCCCTTGTCCGTCCACACGCCTGCGGAAAGTCCGTACGGGGTGTTGTTCGCCTTCTCCACCGCTTCGTCGGGCGTGCGGAATGTCAGCACGGAGAGCACTGGGCCGAAAATCTCCTCCTGCGCGATGCGGTGCGACATCGAGACGCCGGTGAAAAACGTGGGCCGATACCAGAAGCCGCGCGCCGGCAAGTCGCATTCTGTCTGAAAGCGCGAGCAGCCGTCGTCGTCTCCTGATCGCACGAGCTCTTCGATCTTCGAGAGCTGAGCGGCGGAATTGATCGCGCCGATGTCGGTGTTCTTGTCGAGCGGATCACCGACGCGCAGCGTCTGCATTCGCCGGTGGAGCAATTCGGCCACGACATCGTGGACGGATTCTTGTACGAGCAGGCGCGATCCAGCGCAGCAGACGTGGCCTTGGTTGAAAAATATGCCGTTGACGATACCCTCGACTGCTTGTTCGAGCGGCGCGTCATCGAAGACGATGTTCGCCGCTTTGCCCCCGAGTTCGAGCGTGAGCCGCTTGCCTGTGCCCGCGCACGCGCGGGCGATCTCTTTGCCCACTTCCGTCGAGCCGGTGAACGCCACTTTGTCCACGCCGCGATGGCCCGCGAGCGCCGCGCCCGTGGCGCCCGCACCGGTGATGATGTTCACGACGCCCGGTGGAAGATCGGCTTGCTCGATGATCTCCGCCAGTCTGAGCGCCGTGAGCGGCGTGGTCTCCGCGGGTTTGAGCACGACGGTGTTGCCGCACGCCAGCGCCGGCGCGATCTTCCATGCGGCCATGAGCAGCGGAAAATTCCACGGGATGATCTGGGCGGCGACGCCGAGCGGCCTCGGATTTGTGTTTGGAAACGCCCACTCGAGTTTATCCGCCCAGCCGGCATAATAGAAGAAATGCTGCGCGGCAAGGGGCACGTCAAAATCGCGCGCCTCTTTGATCGGCTTGCCGCCGTCGACTGATTCCAAGACGGCGAGTTCGCGACTGCGTTCTGCGATAGCACGGGCGATGCGGAAGAGGTATTTTGCACGATGCGCGGGCGGGCAGCGTCGCCAGTATTTCTCGTATGCCGTTCGAGCGGCGGCAACCGCGCGATCGACATCGGCCGCGTCCGCCTGAGCGACTTCGGCGAGCGTCTCTTCGGTCGCGGGATTGATGGTGGCGAAGTGGCGGCCGCTTTTGGGCTTCTGCCATCGCCCGCCGACGAAGAGCTCGTAGCGGGGCTTAATCGCAAGGTAATCGCGCGCTTCCGGGGCCGGTGCATATTCCCACGCGTCGAGGCGCGCGAGGTCCGAAGGCGCGGTCATCGCAAGCCTGCCATTCGCCGGACGGATCGCCGTTTTGGTCTTCCTCGCTTGCGTCAAGTCTTGCGGCCTCTAGTCTTTTGTGAAGTATTCATCTGATTGATACGCGCCCGTGCGTTCCTTCCAAAGCTGCATGAGGATGTCGTTGAGCAAAGAACTGGCGCCGATGCGAAACCACGCCGGAGAGAGCCAGTCGTCGCCGCATGTCTCCTTGACGATCACCAGATATTGCAGCGCCTGCTTTGCCGTGCGGATGCCGCCCGCGACTTTCACGCCGACGCGCCGGCCGGTGCGCCGCTCGAAGTCGCGCGCCGCGTGCAGCATGACGAGCGCCACCGGCAGCGTCGCGGCCGGTGCGATTTTGCCGGTGGACGTCTTGATGAAGTCCGCGCCAGCTTCCATCGCCAGCTCGGAAGCCCGTCTGACGTTGTCGTAGGTCCCGAGTTCGCCAGTTTCGAGAATGACCTTGAGCGCCGCGGGCCCGCACGCGCGTTTCACGTCTTCGATCTCGCTGCGGACGTCGCGATAGCGGCCGGCATGAAATGCGCCGCGGTCGATCACCATGTCGATCTCGTCGGCGCCGTCGGCGACCGCTTCTTTCGTCTCTTCGAGCTTGACCGCGATGCTGGATTGCCCCGATGGGAAGGCGGTCGCGACGGAAGCCACCTTGACCTCTGCGCCTTGCAAAGCTTTTTTCGCTGTGCCGACGAGTGATGGGTAGACGCAGACGGCTGCGACGTGCGGCAGCGAGAGATCCCGCGCGTCCGGCGTCAGGGCCTTGCGGCAGAGCTGTGCGACGCGTCCTGGCGTGTCCTTGCCCTCGAGCGTCGTGAGGTCGATGCAGCCGATCGCAATGCGCAGACCTTGGATCTTCGCATGCTTTTTGATGCTTCGCTTGGCCAGGTCCGCGGCGCGTTCTTCGAGGCCGACGGCATCAACGGTCATCATGCCGGTGTTATTTCGCCCGTCATTGTGCCACAAGTTCCGCGATCGCCGACTCGAAGACGCGCGTGTGCTCGTCGACGTCGTCGGCGGTCGTGGCGGGCGACATCAAGGCCATCATATGGAAAGGCGTCAACACGATGCGGCGGTTCAAGGCGTAGAGGTGCATGAAGCGGTCAAGTTCGGCGTCACCGGCCGCTTGTGCTTCTCCGCCATTGCGCGGCGGCGCGGCCCTGAAGAGATATTCTGCACGGCAGCCGAGGCGCGTGACGTGCCACGCAAGGCCCGCCGCCTTGTCGATCGCGTTCTGAACGCCGTCTGCGAATCGCTTGCCGTTCGCGATCATCTGGTCGAAGGCTTGGTCCGTCAGCACGTGTTCGAGCGTGGCGCGCACGGCGGCGAGGGAGAGCGCGTTTGCCGCGAGCGTTCCGCCGATCCCGCCGCTATCGCTCGAGTCGCTCTCGATCAGCGCTTCGATCTTCTGTGCGGCCTCGGGGGTGAAGCCGTAAGCCGCAGCCGGCACGCCGCCTGCGATCGTCTTGCCGATCACGAGGAAGTCGGGATCGAGCGAGTCGGCGCGCGTAGAACCGCCTGGACCCGCGCAGATCGTATGCGTCTCGTCGATGATGAGCAGCGTTCCAGTGCGGCGCGTTATCTCGCGCAGTCCCTGGTGGAAGCCGGGCTGCGGCAAGACGATGCCGACGTTCGTGAGCGCGGGTTCAGCGAGAACGCACGCCACGTCCCCAGGCGCGAGCGCTTTTTCGAGGGCGTCGAGATCGTTGAACTCCACAACTTTGGTTGTCAGGATGGGATCTATAGCCGGCCCGATGTTCCCCGCGCGCGATGCGGGGATGCCTTGTTTGAGTCCGATGAAGCTCTCATCTACGGTGCCGTGATAGCAGCCGTTGAAGACGAGCACGTAAGGTCTCTTCGTGATGGCGCGCGCCAATCGTAACGAGAAACGGTTTGCGTCGGTCGCGGTGAGGCAGAACTGCCAGAACGGAAGCCCGAATCTGCGTGTCAATTCTTCAGCGGCCCAGAGTGCATCTTCCGTCGGAAGCATGAGCGTGATGCCCCGCGCGGCTTGCCGCGCCACCGCGTCGACGACCGCTTTCGGCGAGTGTCCGCTCATCGCGCCGGTGTCGCCGAGGCATAAGTCAAGGTACTCGTGGCCATCGACATCGCGAAAACGCGCGCCGTGCGCCTCTCCGACGAACACCGGGAATCCGCCGGCCCAGCGCACCATCCAGTGCATGGGCACGCCGCTGAGCAGTGACCGTTTCGCGCGTTCGAAGAGCGCGTGCGATTTCGGATGCTCGGCGACGAAGCGCTCTTCTTCTCTCTGCATCAATGCGCGAAGACGCGTTCGATCAATTTCTCGATCGCGTTTCGCTGCCGATGTCGCGGTAGTCGCCAACTCGTCTCCCGGATGTTCCACAGCAAAAATTCGCGCCCACCGTGACTCGAACACGGGACAACCCGCTTAGAAGGCGGGTGCTCTATCCAACTGAGCTATGGGCGCTCGCACAATAACGTTGCCATTGCGTGCTCGGCGAATCCTTCGTCACGTTTTGACGTGCGTCAGTGCAGCCATCGGAAGCGAACCGAAGAAGATGACAATGACAATGGGGAACGCGGCGATGACGCCGGTGGTCAGGACGGCACGACATCCGGCTGCCTGGCCCCCGGCAAGCATTCCACATTGATTCGGGCGCGGTCAGACCAGTCCAGCATAACTTTTGGGATCGGGCGGACACGGATCGAACGTGCGACCTGTGCCTCCCAAAGGCACCGCTCTACCACCTGAGCTACCGCCCGTAACTTGATGATTCAGCGCCGCTCCGAGTCGCTACCTTCCACTTCAGTTGGACGGCTGTCTTTCGACGGTGACAGTTTGCGCACCGCACGACGCATTTCTCTATCTCACGTTTAAAGCGTTCAAGCGAAAAGCGCTTATAGACCCAGACGCTTATTTCGCCTAGCTTTGGCCCGCGCACGTGATCGAACTCCAAAACGACTATGTCACTCTCTCCGCAGTCGACACACGGATGACCCTCCAGGTAACGCCACATCAATTCCCGCTTCGCGGTTCTCTCCTTCAGACCGTTCTCATATCGCCTGCGAAGATGAGTCGTTCGATTTGCCTGGTAGTGAGCTTTACTGTAAGCGCGCTGACACGTGCGACAATATGAGACCGGCAGAAACTCCCCAGCCTGACGCGACGAGAATGCTGACCACGGCTTGATGTGACCGCAATTCGGGCACCGCTTATATTGAATTTCGAGGACGGGCAACCTCAATTGTTTCATGCCCGCTCATCACGCACGAGCGTTCGCTAGTCAATAGTCATGCGGACCGTGAGACAAAATAATTTCGGCGTTAGCCGTTCCGCAACAATTCTCGCATTGCGCGCACCGCTCGACCACGATGCGAGACCGAATCCTTCTTCTCTTCTCCCGCTTGCGCAAACGTCGAACCAAAAGGTGGGTAGACGAAGATCGGGTCATAACCGAATCCAGCATCGCCGGCCGGCGCGCGCGCGATAGACCCCTCGACTTCGCCGCGCGCGAAGAGCGGCGAAAAACCCGGCACGACCAGCGCGCAGACGCAGACGAAGCGCGCTCGGCGAAAAGAATCGCCGAACGCATCACACGCCGCGATGATGTGCGCATTGCGCTCCTGCCATGAGGATTCAGGAGATGGCGAGCGGGCCGACAAAACGCCCGGGCCCCAGCCAAGCGCTTCCACTTCAATGCCGGAATCATCGGCAAGCGCCGGCGCGCCGATACGCTCCGAAAGCGCGACCGCTTTCAGCAGCGCGTTGTCTTCGTAAGTCGCTCCCGTCTCGGCCACCTCAACATACGAAGGACCCGGGGCGGCCAACACAGGCGGCGCAGCGCCCCACAAGCGCAGAAGCTCGCGCAATTTGCCGGCATTCCCGGTCGCGACGGTCACGATGGCGTCGCGATCGAGGAACACCTTTAAAGTCCGCGCTCCAGCTTCAGCACGGCCATGAACGCCTCTTGCGGCAGCTCGACGTTGCCGACTTGCTTCATGCGCTTCTTACCTTCTTTCTGCTTCTCGAGCAGCTTGCGCTTGCGGCTGATGTCGCCGCCGTAGCACTTGGCAAGCACGTTCTTGCGCATCGCTTTGACCGTCTCACGCGCCACGATCTTGTTGCCGATCGCCGCTTGGATCGGCACGTCGAACATCTGGCGCGGGATGACCTCCCGTAACCGTTCGGTGAGCTGCCGCCCCCACGACGGCGCATTGTCGCGATGCACGATAAAAGAAAGCGCGTCAACGGACTCCGCATTCAACAGGATGTCCAGCTTTACGAGATCGCCCGGCTTGTAGCCAATGACCTCGTAGTCCATGGAAGCGTAACCCTTGGTCCGCGATTTCAACTGATCGAAGAAATCGACGATCACCTCGGCCAACGGCAATTCGTAGACGAAGATCACGCGCAAAGGAGAGATATAATCCATCGAGATCATCGTGCCGCGCCGCGATTGGCACAGATCCATGATCGCGCCGATATATTCCGCAGGCGTGATGATCGACGCCTTGACGTAGGGCTCTTCCATGATCGCGATGGTCGGCAGGGGCGGCAGCTTCGCCGGATTGTCGATCGAGAGATGTTCGCCGGCGGTGGTGAGCACGTGATAGACGACGGACGGCGATGTCGCGATCAAGGATAGATCGTACTCGCGCTCCAGCCGCTCTTGCACGATCTCCATGTGCAGCAGACCCAAGAATCCGCAGCGGAACCCGAACCCGAGCGCCATGGAAGACTCCGGCTCGAACGAGAGCGCGGCGTCGTTGAGCTTCAGCTTCTCTAGCGCATCGCGCAGATCGCCGTAGTCGTCGCCTTCATTCGGATACAGCCCGCAGTAGACCATCGGCGTGACTTTGCGGTAGCCGGGCAGCGGCACGTGCGCAGGCGCGTCGGCACCGGTCAACGTGTCGCCCACGCCGATATCAGAAACGGCCTTGATGTTCGCGATGACGTAGCCCACGTCGCCGATCCCAAGGCGCTTCGACATCACCATGCGCGGCCTGAACGTCCCCACCTCGAGCACTTCGAAAATCGTGTCGCCCGCCATCGAGCGGATGCGCGTGCCCTGCTCGAGCGCGCCATCCACGACCCGTACGTAAAGAATCACGCCTCGATACGAGTCGAAGAACGAATCGAACACCAAAGCTCGGAGCCGATCGGGGTTGCCGACCGGAGCCGGGACGAGGCGGACGATCGCCTCTAGGATCTCCTTGATCCCGACGCCCTCTTTGGCGGACGCCTTGATGCAGCGCTCCTTTTCGATGAGCAGCGTATCCTCGACGTCGCGGATCACCGCATCTGGATCAGCCGCCGGAAGGTCGATTTTGTTGATGACCGGGATTATCTCGAGCTTCGCCTCCGTGGCGAGATAGAAGTTCGCGAGCGTCTGCGCTTCGATGCCTTGGGCGGCATCGATCACGAGAAGCGCGCCTTCGCACGCGGAGAGCGACCGCGACACTTCGTACGAGAAATCCACATGCCCCGGCGTGTCGATGAGATTCAGATCGTAGACGTTGCCGTCGTCCGCTTGGTAGTTCAGCGTGACCGGATGTGCCTTGATCGTGATGCCGCGTTCCCGCTCGAGATCCATCGAGTCGAGCACTTGCTCTTCCATCTCGCGGCTCGCGAGCGTTCCCGTCATCTCGAGAAGACGGTCGGAGAGCGTCGTCTTGCCGTGATCGATGTGCGCGATGATGCAGAAATTCCGCACGAACGGATTCGCGCGGCCGTGGCTCACGTGACCCAAGGGACTCAACCGGTGGGACATACAGGCACGTAATGGACGATCGCTTGCAGGACAAGAATGGCGGCCATCGGTGAGAAATCCAGACCGCCGATCAGCGGGATCAGCGTCTGGAACGGCAGGAGCGCACCGTCCGTCAACCGCCGCAGCAGCGTCGGTATCCATGCCGGTAAGTCGGGCAACCACGAGGTGATCACGCGGGCGACGATGGCGATCGCCTCCGCGTTGAGCACGATGCGCGCCATAGCGAAGAGCGTGCAGATCAGATGGTCGGACGAAGAGCTTGGGTTCACGCTGCTCCCGCAAAAAAACGGGCGGCCGACCTCGTCGGTCGACCGCACCTGGACTAGCATTGGCCTCGGGCCGGACTACTGTGTCGCCGGATGCACCCTACGCGCCACTAGAGGTACGGCGTCGGATCGATCGGCGTGCCCCATTGCAAGATCTCGTAATGGCAGTGCGGTCCGGTCGCGAAACCGGTCGCCCCGATCTCCGCAATTTCTTGGCCCTTACGAACCGTCTGCCCTGCGCTCACGAGCAGGCGCGAATTGTGCCCATACCACGTCACGAGGCCGTTGCCGTGATCGATTTCGATCTTGTAACCGTACCCGCCATCCCATCCGGCCGCTTGCACCGTGCCGCTTGCGGTCGCATACACCGGCGCGCCGTAATCGTTCACGATGTCCAGACCAGGGTGGAAACCCACATCGGGGTATGTGCGATAACCAAAGCCTGACGAGACGTATCCCTCGGTCGGCCAGAGCGACGGAATCGCATCGAGATAGCGCTGGTGTGCGACCGATGCTGCGACGCGAGCATCGGCGGCGGCTTGGGCGTCGGCTCGGAGCAACGCTTCATCGACCCAGACTTGGTTCAGCTGCGCGTTGAGCTGCATCAACTGCGCCGACTCACTCGCAAATGTCACCGAGCCGCCCTCGCGGCCTTGCGTGAGCCACGCCGCGATCGCACCCCAGATCGGCGACGATGTGGTGCGGACCGCGGCCATAGGCCGGACGTGCGATGTTGCCGGCGAGGTCGACGAAGCCGAGGCGGCGGTCCCGGCGGGCGCCGCTTTGGGAGGCGTCGCGTGGCCTATCGTCTTCTTGTCGCCGATCCCGCTCAAGGTGCGGATCTCTTTCTCGTTCTGCTGCAGAAGTTTGAGCCGCTTCCACATCGACTGTGTCTGCCTTGACATGTCGACGAGCTGACGGCTCTGCTGCGCATCGACGCGCTGCAAGGTCATCACTTTCGCTTCGGCAGCGCGAACGGCGCCGACGTGGGACATCATCAAGGCGGCGCTCAGGAGCAGCGTGCAAGCCGCCCCGATCGCGAGATGCATGTGCGAGATCTCGAGCTTGTAGATCGATTCCGTATGGTGCGGAATGATCTTGATGAGCAGCCGCTTGTGCGGCGAGAAGAAATTTATCTTCACTAAGGACTACCTCTGGCGTTCGCAAGATTCGAAAAGAGGCAGCCTGTGCCGCATCACGCGGCGCCGGCCTTACGAAGGCGTGCGCTTTCCAGCCTGTTCCTGAGCCTGGCCGAGTGCCGCTCGCTCTTCGTTGCTCACCTCTTTGTCAGCGGAGAAGCCACGCACCGCCTTGGCGTACGTCCGGACTTCCTCGCGCGAGTAGATGCTCGACACGAGGTATCCGTCGCCGCGCCCGTCGATAACGGCGAGCGCAAACGATAGCTCTGATCCGACGTCGGGGAACGCGTTAAACCGCACGAACCCGACATGTTGCAGGGCGCGTCCCGCGCGCGATTCCACAGCGGCGAGCCGGCTGCGCAGTGCCTGGAGGTCCGGGATCTCTGCGGACAGCGCAGGCTCCGACCTGCTTCTGACCGCTCCGAACCGAGGACGCGCGACGCCCCAATGATACGCGGCTATCGCCAAGACGGCGAATACCGCGGCGGCTGCGAATTGCGGACTTGCCGCACCAACCGCCAGGCCGTCGAGAAACAATCGAAATGCGTCCGTCATGACGCCGGCCTCCTCGTGCTTTCGAATCGGTCGCAGGTCGTTTCCTGCCCGGTGTGCTACGCGCGTTGGCGCGTCCCAGATATGCGAGCGCTGTCACATGCGCACGGTCTCGATAAGGGGAGGCTCGGGCCAGAGACGACCGCGGCGCTCGAAAGGTCCCACATGCCGCTGCTACCTTCCGGTCCTGACGGGGTTAGCGGGTTTTCGTCGCGCGGGCCCTGGCCGTCAACGCCTCCCATGCGATCGGAGAGGGAGGGATTCGAACCCTCGAGACGCTTGTGACGCCTACACGCTTTCCAGGCGTGCCTGTTCGACCACTCCAGCACCTCTCCGCGCGCGGAACGAAAGCGGTCGACCTGCACGGTCGACCGTCGCGGTTTCACGCCTCGCCCGTTTCAACGCGCGGTGTAGGGCGGGCCTTTATGGACAGCCGCGCGACGCGTGTGCGTCAGGTCTTCGCGCGCGCGCGCCGCACTTTCGCACGTCCCGTTGAAACTGCCCTCGCGGCGGCCGAATCCGGCCAACGACCATCGTTGAAAGCGCTCCGTATTTCCCGATTCACCTGCAGCGAGAGATAGGTAGCGCGCTCTGGGGCGCCGTCGATGAGAGCGGCTTGCTCGTCCAGTATCGCGTTCGCTTGCTCGAGCGCGGCGTTCATGGCCTTCTTGTCACCCAGTGCGCGGTACGCTCTCGCCGACGTCCAATGTGCGAATTGCGGCATGAATATTGTCGTCGTTTCGCCCGACAGCGCGCTCGCCAACTCGACGTTGAGCTCGCGCACGGCTTGAAGGTCGCCGACCAAGAGCTGCGCGCAGATCAAATGCGAAATGTCGTCCGCGAAATCGGCAGGACGCGTCAGGCGACGCCGGATCGCCAGCCCTTCCTTCATGTGCGCGATCGCCTGCGTGAGGTTTCCGAGGTCGCGCTCCGCCGCGCCAAGGTTGCCTAATGCGGCGGCTTCATAGACGGCATGACCAGCCGAACGCGCATGTTCGATGGCGGCGAGTGCTTGGAGCCGCGCTTCTGCCGCATCACCGCGAAGCAACGCTAAGTAACTCAGGTTGATCGTACAGGCGGCCTGACCCCGCAGGTCCTTCAGATCGTGGAAATGCCCGAGCGCAGCTCGAAGCGACCGGTCCGCGTCATCGAACAGCCCGACTTTTACGCTGAGAATGCCGCCGTTGACGAGAACGCCCGCAAGACCTTGCCGCTTTCCGATCGCGGCATAGATCTCTGCAGCCTCTGCGTGACAGGCGAGCGCTTCGTGCATGAGCGACATGCGCGCCGCCCCCGACGCTTGGCGCGCGATAGCGTCGCCCTCGCCCTCGCGATCGCCGATCGTCTTGTACAGCTCGCGCGCTTCCTTGGCGAGCGACCGGCAGACGTCGTAACGCTGCTCCATAAGAGCACCGTACGTCACCGACATCATCGCTCGCGCCACGATCCCGGGATTGCGCACGCCTTCGGGCGATGAGCGCACCTCCCGAAAAATCGCGGATGCCTCGTCAAAGGCACCCGTCTCCGTCGCTATTTCGACGATTCTGCACCGCGCCTCTATCTGACCCGTCGCATCGCCGGCCTTGCGATAGAACGCCAGCGATTCATTTGCGGCGCGGTTTGCCCGGGTGCTATCGCCGGTGAGCATCTCGAAGGCAGCCCTGATCAGCTTCGCTTCAGCGCGCAGCGATAGGTCATCGCTTGGCTCGACCTCCTTTTCAAACACTTCGATGAGTCGCCGCTCTTCTTCGCGCTCGCCAAGCGCGCGTGCCAGCGCGATTTTGCGTCGCAGCACGTCGGCCCGCGCGCGGGCGTCGCCGCTTTGCGTCGCAAGCTCCGTCAGTTCGATGAGATCCGTGCGCTGCGATTCGCGATCGCCGCGCCGCGCGCCGATGCGCTCGCGCAGACCAAGCGCTTCGAAGCGCGTCGTCGCGTCCTTGGCGAGATCGAGACAGCGCCGCACGTGCGAAAGCGCCTCATCATACGCGTAGACTTCCTGCGCGTGGCGCGCCGCGGCGAGATACGCGGCGGCGGCCTTCTCGGGCTCGTTCCCTCGATCGTGATGATGAGCGATGTCGGATGCGAACTGACCCGCGCGATGCGCATACGTCTCCTCGAGGGCGCGCGCGATGTGCCGGTGACAGCGAGTCCTGACATTAGGCGCGACGCCGGCATAGATCGCCCGCTGGATCAGATGGTGCGAGAACGAGTACGCATAGCCGCTTCGTCCGCCCGTTTCTTTCACGATGTGCCGGTCGATCAGCTCGCCCAAGGCGTCGAAGACTTCGTTCTCGCTCCAGCCGGCGACGTCGCGCACCAGATCCATATTGAAGCCTTGCCCGACGATGGCGGCGACGTCGGCGAGCGCGCGCGCCTGTTCCGGGAGCCGATCCACACGTGCGGCGATCACATGCTTGGCGCTCGATGGCGGCTCGGCGCCAAATTCCGCCGGGCGTTCGACAAGATCGCGGATGACCTCCGCGAGAAACAACGGATTGCCCGCGCTGCGCTCGACGAGCGTATGCGCGAGTTCCGCGCCGCGCTCCGCGAGCGCAGGCACGCGGCTCACGATGTCCTGGACTGCCGATCGGTCGAGCGGACGCGGCGCGATCACCGCGACGGTCTTCGCCTCCTGAAGCTCCGCACGCAGCCGCCGCAGCGGGTGCGATCGCGGGGCTTCTTCGTCTCTATACGAGACGATGACGAGGATCGGCAGCTGTGTGATGCGCCGCGCGAGAAATCCAAGCGCAGCGATCGTCGTCTCGCCGGCCCAGTGCACGTCTTCAAGGACGATGAGCAGCGGTCGCGGCCGGGCGAGCTGCTCAAAGCACTTCGCCATCGCTTCGAACAGCCGGATCCGCTCGCGTTCGGGTTCGACCGGCGGCGGCGTCGGAAGATCCGGGCGGCGCGCGCGCAATTCCGGCACGGCATGCGCCATAACTCCGAGCCACATCGGCTCGACATTGAGCGACGCGAGCAGCGGCGCGACGCTGCGCAGGCTCTCCGCGATCGATTGATACGGGGCGGACTCCGGATACGTGGTCGTGCCGGACATCACGCGCGCGCCCTGCGCTCCCGCCGCCAACGCGAACTCTGATGTAAGCCGCGACTTGCCGATCCCGGCCTCGCCGACGATCATCACGACGCTGCCGCGGCCGCGCGCCGCGCGGCTCCACGACATCCGCAGTCTTTCCATTTCGTCGCCGCGTCCAACGAATGGGAGCAACAGGCCGTCATCGCGAGAGGCGTGGAACCCGTCGGGCGGCGCCAAGTTCAAGCTGTCGGCGAGCGGCGCGTTGCGGAGGATCACGTCTTTGAGCACCGATGTCTCGGGCATAGGCTCGACGTTCATCTCATCGCGCAGGCGGCGATCGAACGACTGATATGCGGCGAGCGCGCCGGCACGATCACCGCTCTCGTAACGGACCGCCATGAGCTGTCGAAGCGTGTCTTCTCGCCAGGGGTCGCTCGTCAGGATTCGTTGAGCGAGAGCGACCGCGCCGCTGAAGTCGCGGCGGCCGCGCGCTTCGATCAGCAGTTCTGCGAGGGTGGCGAGATAGAGGTTGCGCAGGCGGTCGCGTTCGGGCAACAGCCATTCATCGTACAGCGTGTCCAGCAAGTCGCCGCCATATACCTCGACTGCTTCGGTTCGGCTGGCCGACACCTTCGCCAGACGATCGAATTCCGCGGCGTCGAGCCAATAGTCTGACGCGGGATTCCACTGCACGCTTTCGGCATCGGCGATGATCCACGGCACGCCGGGAGGCGCAGCCGGCAGCGCTTTTTGGACGTGATGGAGATGACGCCGGAAATTTGCCCGAGCATCGTCCTCGGTATCGTCTTCCCACAGCGTGAAGGCGAGTTTCTCTCGCGACAGCGGGGCCGAGCGGTGCACGAGCAGGTAGGCGACGAGCGAAAGCGCCTTGGGAGGCGCCGCAAACCGGTAGGGTTCACCCGCACGAGCAAAGCGCGGCTGACCGAGCAGATAAATTTTCAGCGACGGCGATGTGGTCGTCGCGGTCATCGGCGGCACCCCGATCGGCGGTTCGCGCGTTACCGCCTATTCAGGGCTTTGAACGGTTTTTCATGTCTCCCCACTGCGCTCCGGCGCCGGGAGGACCGGTTCGCCGATCCTGGCGTTGATGAAGTCCGTCAGGTCGCCGAACGAGGAGAAGTACAGCCGGCGGTCGTGGCCCACATGCTCGACGGCACCGCGCCACTGGCCATCGGACCGGCCACCCGTCTCATACCAGACATGCACGACAAATCGATGGTCTCGTCGCTCCATGTCGTTGAGTATAGGCAGACCCCGTCCGCCAGGCGTCCAAGCCTCGTTCAACCCAATTCCTTGCGCATAATGTAGCCGATGCCGAAACGGGTTGACGCTTCGCCGATCCGCTCGAAGCCGCACGCCTCGTAGAATCCGAGAGCCCGCGGATTGGCCACAACGTGGAGCGCGCGAGCTCCTTCAGACACGGCAAAGCGTGCGGCGTCCTGGACAAGTGCTTTGCCGATGCCTCGCTTCCAGCGAGATGGCTCAACGAACAGACCGTCGAGCTCGGCATCGCCATCGTGACGGCGCAGCACGACGCTAAACCCAACGACTATCCCCTGCAGCTCCGCGACGAATGCCCGGCCGCTCTCGATCTGTTCCGCCGGAAGGTCGATCGCGTCAGGATGAGCGAGCAGGGCCTCGCGGTATTCTTCCCACACCAGCGACGCTCTGCGTTGCAGCTCTTCAAGGACGGGCCGCTCCTGGATCGCCGCGGCACGAATGGCGACTATCTCTTCTTCGCCTGATTCTCTTTCAGTCGAAATTTGACGATCCGTCTCACAAGCGCGTATGGAATTGGTTTGTCGAGCGGAAACTGCACCGAACCCTTCGCCCACTTGTACGGGGCGAGTTCGTCTTGAAACGCTCGCGTGCCCGATGACGTCGGATAGAATCCGATATGATGTTTGAACGCGGCGAAGTGCACGAGATTGCCGTTGAATTTGAATGTCGGGATCTGATACGAGATCGCTTCTTCGGCCTTCGGCGCCGCTTTGCGGATCGTCTCGCGCATCTTCACCAGACGCTCGCGCACGTCGGCGGGAAACGCTTTGATGTATTCGTCAATCGTCTTGGCGGTTTTGCGCGACATCGGCATCTGATGGGTTTTCCAATCTGGCGGAGAGGGTGGGATTCGAACCCACGAACGGGTTTGAGCCGTTACTCGCTTTCGAGGCGAGCGCGATCAACCAACTCTGCCACCTCTCCATCTTTGACTACGCATCGTCGCGCAGGCGCTTCCCCTGGAAGAACGCGCGCAACAGTTCGCTCGATTCGTCCGCAAGCACTCCTTTCTCCACAGCGATGCGGTGATTGAGCCGCGGGCTATTCGTAAGGTCGAAAACCGATCCCGCTGCGCCGCCTTTCGGGTCGTCACAGCCATAGATCAATCGCTCGATCCTCGCGGCGACGCAGGCACCCGCGCACATGACGCAGGGCTCTTTTGTCACATACAGCGTCGCGTCGGCGAGTCGCCAGCTCCCGATTTTCGCAGCCGCCTGACGCAGCGCACCGATCTCCGCGTGCGCGGTCGGGTCGTTCTCGGCCTCCTTCTCGTTAAAGCCCGACCCGAGAACCGTTTCGCCGCGGACGACGATGGCGCCGACCGGAACATCGCCTCGCGAACCTGCGATGCGCGCAAGATCAAGGGCCATCCGCATGAACGCGGCGGAATCGGCGATTTCGTTCCTCGCATTCGCAAATATGGAGCGCGCCCGAGTGGGCTCGAACCACCAACCTTCGGCTTCGGAGGCCGACACTCTATCCAGTTGAGCTACGGGCGCACTATATGGTGCCTCGGGCAAGACTCGAACTTGCGACCAAGGGCTTATGAGTCCCCTGCTCTACCACTGAGCTACCGAGGCAGGCACTATAGTTTGAAACGGTCGCCAGCCCGCTTGAGCCGGCGACCGCCGCGATTCGCGCTCGGAGGGACTCGAACCCCCGACCTCCAGATTCGTAGTCTGGCATTCTAATCCAGCTGAACTACGAGCGCACGACTGGCGGAGAGAGAGGGATTCGAACCCTCGATAGCGCTTTGACAGCACTATAACGGTTTAGCAAACCGCCGCCTTCAGCCAACTCGGCCATCTCTCCGAACTGTATACAATCATTGTACGGTAAGGCTTTTCTCGCCTTCCTGATTTCTCTTCTGTGCGTCCCTTCCGCGAGATGCTAACGTATTTGCTAGCGGATTCGCGAACGCTCGGTCTATCGCATCAGCAACCGCCGGGTCCAACGCTGGTGCGGCGTCCAAGTTGCCCTCCGTCACCGACTGTCTACTGTGACCCATCGCTGTTGCGCGAACGATGTTGAGAACGTGTCCGGGTTCACCCACCGCCCGTTAGCATAACAGCAAACGCGGCGCTTCGGGTTCCATCCCTCCCCGACTTTCGCTCTCACGGTGTCTTGTCGCGCGCGTTCGGCGCGCAGCACGGAACGACTCTTGTCAGGGCACCGTGACCTTCACGCTGAAGCTGTTGCCAATCGCGTCGTTGATCGTGACCGTCGCGTGACCCGAGCCTACGGACGTCACGATGAACTTATCCGCGGCGGAGCCTTGCTTCACCGATGCGACATTCGAGTTGCTGCTCGTAGCCGTCCACGCGTTCGTGCCGCTCTGAGTAGCGGTCAGCGTGCTCATCTGGCCGATCGCCGTGAAGGCGATGCTTTTCGGCGCGACGGTGAGCGGGTGCGGGATGTACACGTTGATCACGTTCTGATACGCGCCAACCCATACGTTTTTGTCGGGACCGGTGACCAGCGTGTAGTTCGAGTAGCCGATGTTCGGCGGGGTGTAATCCGTGATCTTGAGCGTTTTTGTGTCGATCTCATGGATCGCGGTGCCGTCGCCCGTGAACCAAGGATTGCCGTCGGGTCCGATCGCCATATCTTCGAGCGCGTTATTGCCGGTATCCGGAGCCGGTATGAGTTTGATCACGCCGCTTGTCGTGATCCGCCCGACGTTGGAGCCGCAGCGGAACCAGAGGTTGTGGTCCGGGCCTGCGACGATGCCTCGCGGATTGCATTGCGGCGACGCTGGAAGTGAATATTCTTTCACCGTTCCGCTTGTCGTCACCGAGCCGATCTTCATCCCGCTATACTCGGTGAACCAAAGTTTACCATCGGACCCGGCCGTTATCGCGCCGACGTTGACCCGTTGAGTCGGGAGCGCATATTCCGTGATGACGCCCGATTTCGTGATCTTCCCGACATGATTGCTTTCCACAAACCACACGTTGTTGTCGGGACCGAGGGTGAGACCGGACGGCAGATCGCCGCTCGGCACCGTGAATGCCTTGCTCACACCGTTGACAGTGACGGTGCCGATCTGTGCAAAAGCCGCATTTGTGACGTAGAATTTCTTGTCTGCGCCCACCGCGATGTAGCCCGCGACAACGGCAGACGAGAAGAGCTTGGCCGTGCCGCCCATCGTCACGCGCGTAAGTTTTTCGAAGTTCCCTTCCGTGAACCAGATGGCTTTGTCCGGTCCGACAACGACGTCGACGTAAAGTCCACCCGAATTCGGCGGGCTAAACGTGGTCCAATTCGTGGGAGCCTTCCCCTTTTGCACAACAGACGGCTGATACAGCCCGCCACGTTGCCCGGCCTGAGGCACGACGAAATGCGCACCGCTACATCCGGCCGCCATGCCGACGATCGCCAACGCGATAAACGAACGCATGAGTCTCATGTAAGAAGCCCTCTCGTGCTATAAATCGTTTTTCATTGTAACACCGACATGACCACTTACAATACGGCAAATCGAGGCAATATGCGCCGCGCGGCAGGACGTAAGTCCTCATGGGACCGTCAAGTATATGGAGCAGGTCATCGTCTATTTGACATCACTCGTGTGCACGATCGTATACAACAATAGCCACGGGATCTGCGACGACGGAATGGCTGCGATCAACCACAAAACGCCTTTTGGCTTCGAGGATGACAGGGCATTTTTAGAGCTTTCTGTCTGCAATTATGCATTTCAACGAACTTCATCCTTATCTGCCCCGCGCGTCGAAAGGATTTTCGCTGCTTGGTCGCTGGATACGCCGATATGAAGAAAATCGTCGTCGCCGCCCTCGCGCTCACCGTCATCGCATCAGCCGTCGCCGCGGCGAGCGCCGCAACAACGCCGCCGGCGCAACAGCTCATGAGCAAGCTGCATTGGCGAAGCATCGGTCCGTACATCGGGGGCCGTGTGGTCGCCGTCGCCGGCGTCCCCAGCAATCCCGACCTTTTCTACATGGGCGGTGTGCAGGCAGGCGTCTGGAAAAGCACCGACTACGGACAGAACTGGACCAACATAACTGACGGCAAAATCCCCGGCGTTGCCGACCCGATCGGCGCGCTCGCGGTAGCGGACTCAAATCCGAAGGTCATCTACGCGGGCACGGGCGAGGCAGACATCCGCGGCGATTTCGACACGGGTGACGGCGTCTACAAATCCACCGACGCCGGGAAGACATGGTCCTACGCCGGCTTGCGCGAGACGCACATGATCACGAAGCTCGCGATCGATCCGCGCAACCCCGATGTCGTCTATGCATCTTCGATGGGGCACGTCTTCGCGCCGAACTCCGAGCGCGGCATCTTCAAAACGACCGACGGCGGGAAGTCATGGAGCAAGGTGCTCTTCGTCGACGACCGGACCGGCGGCGTCGACCTGTCGATGGACAAGCACGATCCGCAGACGTTGTACGCCGCCATGTGGCAAGCGCAGCGCGTGCCGTGGAAGCTCACGAGCGGCGGACCCGGCAGCGGCCTGTATAAGACGAGCGACGGCGGAGCTCACTGGACGAAAATCTCCTCGAACCCCGGTTATGCCACCGGCACGTTAGGCAAGATCGGGGTATCGGTCGCGCAGTCGAATCCGAACGTCGTCTATTCGATCGCGCAGGCAAACGACGGCGGAGTCTTCCGCTCCGACGACGCCGGCAAGACGTGGCAACGCGTCAATAATCAGTGGAAGCTGCGTCAGCGCGCCTTCTATTACACAGCGATCTTCGCCGACCCGACCAATCCAAAGCGGGCATATGCCCCGAACGTCGATTCACTGTACGTCACGAACGACGGCGGAAAGGTTTGGAAGACGATCGACGGCATACCCCACGGCGACCACCACATCGTTTGGATCAACCCCAATCATCCGAACATCTTGTTGGAAGGCAACGACGGAGGGGCGACCGTCTCGGTCAATTCCGGCGAGACGTGGAGCTCGATTCTGAATCAGCCTACGGGTCAGATCTATCACGTCTCGCTCGACGACCAGTTCCCGTTCCACCTCTTCGGCGCTTCGCAGGACGAGGGCGCCTGGGAGTATGCGAGCGCCGACGTCGGCGGAGCGATCACGATCGGCGACTGGCACTCGGTCGCGCTCGGTGAGAGCACGTTCATCGCGCCGGATCCTACCGATCCGCTCGTGACGTACGGTTCCGGTTATTATAGCTCGTTCGTGCAGCTGAATCGGGTCACCGGGCAAGAAAAGAACATCAGCCCGTACCCGCGCTACATGGCCGGCGCATCGGCCGCCGAGACGAAGTATCGCTTCGGCTGGACGCATCCCATCTTGTTCTCGCCGGCCGACAGCAATGAACTCCTCGTGGCGGCTCAAGTGGTCTTCTCCAGCACCGACCGCGGTCAGACGTGGAAGATCATCAGTCCGGATCTGACGCGCAACGACCCGAGCACGGAGGGTCCGACCGGCGGACCCATCTACGGCGATCAGACGGGCGCCGAGACATTTCCCGACATCTCGTCGCTTGCCGTCTCACCGCTTGATGCGAACGTTCTTTGGGCCGGATCCGCGGACGGCTTGGTGCACGTCACGAAGGATCACGGCGTTACCTGGACCTCAGTGACACCGCCCCAGCTCGTCGAATGGGCGCAGATCAGTTCGATCGAGCCGTCGCACACCGACAAGGGCACGGCGTACCTCACCGCCTCGCGCTACATGTGGGATGACTATCGCCCGTACGTATTCGAGACGACAGATTTCGGCGCGCATTGGTCGCAGATCACCAGCGGATTGCCGACAGACCAGTACGTCTTCGTCATCCGCCAAGATCCGCGCGAGCCGCGCCTGATGTTCGCGGGCACGCGCAGCACGGTGTACGTAAGCCTAGACGGCGGCGCACAATGGCAGCCGCTGACCCTCGATCTTCCGGGCGTGCAAGTGCGCGATCTCGCCGTTGACACGCGCGAGGGAGAACTCGTCGCCGCCACGCACGGCCGTGCGTTCTGGATCCTCGATAATCTTGCGCTCTTGGAGCAGCTCGCGCGACAGACATCGTACAGCGTGGCCGACGTCCAACTGTTCAGCCCGGAGACGGCGTGGCTCACGGCATCCTACGGCAGCGGTTTCTTTCCGACGCCGAATGCCGGCGAAAACCCGCGCTACGGCGCACGCGTCTTCTTCAACCTGCCTGCGGATTACAACGGGCGCGAGCCGCTCACGTTGTCGTTCGTCGATGCCGGCGGAACGACGATTCGCAGCTTTGCGCTGCACCTCGCTGCCAAGCACACTCCGAAGCTGACCGAAGACCAGCAAGATGCCATGGACGCCGAGCAGCTGCGCGCGCACGCCGCAATGCAAGCCACCGGTGTCAAGGCCGGCATGAACGCGTTCCAGTGGGATCTCAGGTACGCGCCGGCGTTCGACCCGCCGACCTACAACAACGACGTGACCGACGACTTTGCCGACTCCGGAGACGGCCCGACGACGTTGCCCGGTTCGTATACGGTAGTGCTGCAGTACGGGGCGCGGAAGCTTCAATCGACGCTGACGATCGCGCTCGACCCGCGCGTCCATCCCGCCGCGGGCGATCTTGCGGCGCGCCTGGCGCTCGAGCAGCAGATCGTCGCCACAATGAACGACCTCGACCACGCACTCGCGCGCGCCATGACGGCGCGCGCGGGGTTGCAGGCCGACAGACGCGCGCAACTCGATTCCGAGATCGCGAGCCTCGTGCTGTTGAACGGAAGCTCCAGCGAGTACGACGTCGTTTATCCGTCGAAACTGCGCGAACAGCTCGGCTTCCTGCTCAACTCGCTCGAGAACGCCTACGAAGCGCCGACCGCGGCGGAACTTTCCACGTACCAGGACCTGAAAGCGTTGGCGGCCGACGGCGAGGCTAAGCTTGCGGCTCTGACAGCGGCCAAGTGATCGCGGCCTAGAGCCGCGCGATGATGTCCGTGACGGCGCGTGCCGCATCGGGATGGGCAAGGGCACGCGCGCGGCGACGCATCCGCTCCACTTCGCTCGGATCGTCGAGCAGGCGCTCGACGGCCGGCGCGAGATCGCGCGACGACTGCAGCAGCACGCCGACGCCGCGGTCCTGCAGGTAGCGCGTGTTGCGTTCTTCTTGTCCGGGCAAGGGCTTGAGCATCACGAGCGGCAGCTCAGAGGCCAGCGCCTCCGAACTCGTCAGGCCGCCCGGCTTTGAGATCAGAAGATCGGCGGCGCGCATGTAGTCGCAGACGTTGCCCACGAAACCGCGCACGACGACCGGGTGGCGCAGTCGGCGGGCCACATCACCGAGGCGGCGTTCAAGACGGGCGTTCTTGCCGACGACGACGACCGTCTGGATCGGACGCGACATTTCGTCCAACGCCACAAGCGCCTTTTCGAGCGGCCCGATGCCCAGGCCGCCGCCCATGAGCAGCAGCGTCGTCCGGTTACGTTCGATCCCGATGATGTCGCGCGCGGAGCTTTTCGTGGCGTGGCGCGCAAAATTGCAGTCGATAGGAATGCCGGTGACCCGGACGCGCTCGGCGCGAACGCCCCGCGAGACGAGCGCCTGCTTCATGGCGCTTGTGGCTACGGCATACGCATCGATGTTCTTGTGTATCCAGAACGGGTGCACGACAAAATCCGTGACGATGCCGACGACGGGGGGCGCATCTTTGAACTCCCGCTTGTACTCCGCCATGACGCCGCACGGAAAGGCGTGCGTGCAGACGACGACATCGGGGGCCAGGCGCTCGACATATTGGCGCAGATTGACCGCGGTGTAATGATGGAGCCAGGTCTTGAACGCCGACACCTTCGTGGCGCGTTCCGCTTGATCGTAGATATAGCGGTAGAGGTGCGGCAGCATCTTCACCATGCCGATGTAGCCGTTGCTCGCGACGCGGTGGAAGACGTGCGAGGCGTAACGATACGAATCGACGACATGGCACTGCGCGTCCGGCCAGCGGGCCGTCACCGCGCTCGAAACCGCTTGCGCCGCGGCGGTGTGGCCCTCCCCGACGCTGGCGGAGAGGAACAACACGTTGCGCGGCCGCTCTATCGCCGACGGTCCACGAGGACTGATCTGGAGCGCTATTGTTGGTCCTCCGCAACAGCATCCGCAGCCTGGTCGAGGAAGTCGTTGAGGATCTCTTGCGCGAGCGCCTCGTCTTCGACGAGAGCGCCCGTCTTACTCGTCACTATGAATTCGTCAGCGGGCTCGCAATAGCAGACTGCATAGCGCGTGCCGGAATCGGAATCCTCTATAATGCCGACCACTTCGAACTCGCGCTCGGCCGCCGAATTCGTGGCTTGGCCATCAACGGAACCAGCGACGACGATGCGATCCTGCAACTCGAGTTCGTCGGCGTGTGCGGACTGCTCGCTGCTCACGTTTTCCCGGTTCGCGTCCCGGGCCCCGGGTTCTTCTTCAGCGCGCGTTCATCTAACCGGACGCTCATCTAGCGCAGGTACTTATGCTCGGCCTCGACTTGCTGCTGCAGCGTCGTCGAAAACGCATGCCGGCCGCCGCCCTTGTACACGTAGTACAGATAGTCGGTCGTCGCGGGATGAAACGCAGCGTTCAACGACGCAGCTCCGGGATTCGCGATCGGCGTCGGCGGCAGCCCGGTGTAGAGATAGGTGTTGTACGGACTGTCGATCTTGAGATCGGAGAGCGAGAGTTCGGTCTTGTGGTTCGGCAGCGCGTACTCGATCGTCGCATCCACCTGCAACGGCATGCCGAGCCGCAAGCGATTATAGTAGACGCCGGCCATTATCGGACGCTCAACATCCACCCGCGCTTCGCGCTCGATCAAAGACGCGGCCGTCACGATCTGCGGTATCGTCAGCTTTAGTTTGCGCGCCGCACTGAGGTAGTCGCGGGGCAGTTTACGCATGAACGTCGCAGTCATGAGATCGGCGGCATCGCGCGACGTCGCATCTCTGCGCAGCTGATACGTGTCCGGAAACAAATAGCCTTCGAGTCCGCGAGTCTGTACGCCGTCGAGCCGCAGATCGGTATGTGCCACGACGGCTTCAAATTCCGATCTCGTTCCGATGCCGTGCGCTTGGAGCACGGCGCCGATCTGGTCCGCGGTGAAACCCTCGGGGATCGTTATCCAGACCGTCGCCGGACGGCCCCCCTGCAGCAGTACGGTCGCCACAGCCGGCAGTGCGAGATGCGGACCGAACGTGTATTCCGCTGCTTGGATCGTCGCATTCCGATCGCGCAGCCGTTCGTACGCGATGAACGCGATCGGCCACCGCACTATTCCGGCATCGCCCAGTTGATGCGCAATGTCGGAAAGGCTGGATCCCTCGGCGATCACGATCGACGTGGATTGTGCCGGCCGTTCGGTGTCGGCGAACGCGACCCAGAAACAGAACGCCGCGGCCGCGACGCATATCGCGACAACTGCGCCCAGCGCGATCTGAAGCCACGGTGCGATGCGCACGGGAGCTACGATCCGCGCCGCGCGAGCCAGCCGTCGAGGATCTCGACTGCGGCGATTCGGTCGACGAGGCGACGGCGCTTGCTTCCGCTCAGACCGCTATCCCGAATTCTCTTATTCGCAGCGGCGCTGGTCAAGCGCTCGTCGGCGGCCGTCACTTCGCCGCCAAACGCCTTTCGCAACTCCGCGATGAACGTGTCCATTTTCAACGCGGCGGGTCCGCGCTCGCCCGCAAGCGTGAGGGGATAACCGACCACGAGCGTCTTCGCATTGCGTTCGACCGCGAGCCGCACGATCTCTCCGATCGCTTTCGCGCGCGATGGCTGCTCGATCGTCGCGAGCGGCATGGCGGGAAGACCTTCTCCCTCGCTGACCGCGACGCCGATGCGCACCGTACCGACATCCAAGCCGAGAACGACGTCGCTCATGTCCGGCTGGCTGTGGCGAGGAGAGAGCGCGAGCGTCTACCGGCGTGGAACTGCACGAAGGCGTGTGTCGCACGCGCGAGCGGCTCGAGCGCCTCATGGTCGGCCAATTCTTTGAACGGTATCGCGCCGATCGCGCGAAGCGCTGCCAACTCACTTGCGCTTACCCGAACGTTCGCGTCGTCAGCGCGGTCATGCTCTTGGATCGCCGCCTGAAGGCAACGCCGGCACACGAGACCGCCCGCCGCCGGCGACAGGGTCGCGAGGCCGCCCGCAAGCGGGCGGCGCCCGAGGGGCTGCCCGCAGCGCGCGCACGCATCGAGTTCAATGCCGACACCGAGCACTGCGAGGATCCTCAGGTCGACGGCGGCCGCGATAGCGCCAGGACGAAGTCCCGCGGCGAGCGCGTCGCGCGCTTCGGCGACGACGTCGAAGAGTTCGGGCACGGCGAGGCCAGGTTCGCAGAGCCCATCGATCGATTCCGCCAGATACGATGCGAAAGCGAAGACGTCGGGGTCCACGAGTCGTTCCCACCCGCCGCCAATGCTCGACGCAGACGTGATCACGTCGAGGCTCCGGCCTGTGTGCAGCGTGATGCGCGCCCGGCTGAACAGATCCAATCGCGCGCCGAACTTGCTCTGTGTCTTGCGCGCGCCTTTTGCGACGGCCGACGATTTGCCGCGTTCGCGCGAAAAGAGCGTAAGAATCCGGTCGGACTCACCGAGCGGTCGCCTGCGAAGAACGATGGCCTCGACGGTGAACGATCTCACGTCATGCAGCCGCTGCGGCAGAAGGACTCGCCGGCGGACGAAGGCTTAGATTCAGACGCCCGACAGAACCGGCGCTTCGCGCTCGTCGCCGATTCCATGCCCCGTGAAGGCGGACGGTACGAGATCGGCGAGCGACAGTCTGCCGTACGTGCCGTCGGGGCGGCAGCGCAGAACGATAAGATCGGCATTGAATTCGGATAGAACCTGACGGCATGCGCCGCACGGCGTGACGCCGTCGGGTCCGGAGCCGGCAATCGCGATCGCCGCGAACGAGCGAACGCCGGCTGAGACGGCGCTGCCGAGCGCCACGCGTTCGGCGCACATCGAGAGACCGAGGGAGGCGTTTTCAACATTTGCACCAGTGAAGATCCGGCCATCAGCGGCGATGAGCGCTGAACCCACGTGGAATTGCGAGTATGGCGCGTACGCGTTCAACCTCGCCTCCCACGCCTTGACGACAAGTTCGTCGATGCGCGCGTCGTCCAATCTGGGCACGTGATCCTCCTACGTCATCCCTCGGCCGCTTCGCGCGACCGCGCCCCCGGTTTAACACCGTTCGGCGCAAGGGGCGATTTGATTCGAACCTTGAGAAGCCTTCTTCCCGCGGTCCGTTCTACGACAAGCGTCACGCCGCCGTCGATGGTCACCTGTTCGCCGGGAAGCGGCACGCGGCCAAAAAGCCCGAACGTATAGCCGCCGATGCTCTCGAAATCCTCGGTGGGAAGATTCAGACCGAGCTTTTCGTTGACGTCGTCGATCCCCATTCGGGCGTCCACGACGACGTCGCCGTCGGCTAAGTGTTCGAGCGACGGCGCCTTGTCAGACGTTTCGGCGTCGTATTCGTCCATGATGTCGCCGACGATCTCCTCGAGCAGATCTTCCATCGTCACGAGTCCAGCCGTCCCGCCGTACTCGTCGACGACAATGGCGACGGATACTTTCTCGGCTTGCATCTCGCGCATCAGCTCGTCGATCTTCTTGTTCTCCGGAATCGCCTTGATCGGGCGCATCAGCGGCCGCAGCGCACCGTGCTGATCGCCGCGACTCACCGCGATCAATAATTCGCGGTCATGCACCACGCCGACGATGTGATCGATATCGCCGTCGAATACCGGCAGTTTTGAATACCCTTGCTCGATGACGAGCTCAACCGCTTTTTCGATCGGCTGATCCACGTCCGCGCAGACCATGTCGGTGCGCGGGGTCATGACTTCGCGCACGACCGTGTCGCCGAGCTCGAAGATGGAGTGGATCATCTCCTTCTCCTCTTCTTCGATCACGCCGTGCTCCTCGCCGGCGGTGACGAGCGCGCGAATATCGTCCTCGGTGACGTACGGGCCCTTCGCCGTTGGATTGCCCCCGAACAACCGGATGATCCAATGGGTGACGAAGACCAGAAACCACGTGACCGGCCGCAGGACGAAGCGCGCGGTCTTCAGGATCGGTGCGAGCCGCCGCGCCCAGAGCGTCGGGTTTTGCACGGCGATCATCTTCGGCACGATCTCGCCGAAGATGAGCGCGCCGAGCGTCATGCCTGCCGTCGCCCAAAAGATCGGGCGCGAGATGCCGATCGCGATCGCGAGCCACGTGGCGAGCGAATCCGCCGCCAGCAGCACGATGATGTTTCCGACGAGGATCGTGGTGAGGTAGAGATCGCGCTCATCGTGCATGCGCATCAGATCGTCGGTCGCCGAGCCCTGAGCACGTTGCAGAATGCGCAAGCGGCTCAAAGCGAGCAGCGCCGCTTCAGACGCCGCAAAAAAACCTGCGATGAGGATGAGCACGATAATGCCGACGAGCGCCGGCAACCTGGGATCTGTCACGCCGTGACTTCGTCCAGCCTCGCGCTGGACCGTCTACTGCCGGATGTTTCCGTCATATCTCCTCGGGCGTCCCATGTATTCGCTGCTGCCGCACCCTTTACTTGCCCAAAAGTGCCGCACTGTATGCGAGGGTGACCGCCGCTGCCGCGGCGATGGCGATCATGAGCACGGCGCCGGCGCCGGCGTGCTTCGCCGACCGCGCCAGTGGGTGATTGCCGGGTTGGAACAGGTCGATGCCGTGCTCGAGTCCCGTGTTGAACAGTTCCGCGGTGAGCACTGCGCCGCACGCAAGCACGATGACCGCCCACTTCACGAGATCGAAGCGCAACACGATAGCACCGATGACGACCAAGATGGTCAGGACGATCTGAATTCGGAAGTTCGATTGCTCGATCAGCGTCTGATAGATGCCATCCAACGCATCGGCAACGGCATGGGCGAACGAGCGCAACGCGTTCACGTGCTCGTCAACGTATGCAGGAGGCGGCGCGTCAAGCCGTGCATGCGCGCGGCCTCGCGCGGTACCTGGTGATCGTAGCCGCAAAGATGCAGCGTGCCGTGCACGAGCAGGCGCGCCACCTCCGTGCGCAACGTGGCATCGTATTCGCGCGCTTGGCGCCGGGCTGTCTCGATGGAGATCACCACGTCGCCGAACGGTTCGCCGCGTTTCAGCCCATCGCCGATGTCAAACGAAAGGACGTCCGTCGCGCGATCGATGCCGCGAAATGTCCGGTTGAGTTCACGGATCTTCCGGTCGCCTGTCAGCACGACGGTGATGTCCCCCACCACCGCCGGCGCAGCCTTCGCGAGGGTCGCAAGCACGGCGCGCCGGAGAAACGCCGCAGAGAGGAGGCGCCTGTTTCCCGCGCCGCGCAAGAACACGCGCGGACCGTCAACGGAGGCGTCGGGCATAACGCGCGATGATGGTGCGGATCAGCGGATGTCGGACGACGTCAGCCTCCGTAAGGCGGACGACAGCGATGTCCGGGGCGTCGGTGAACAGCTCCTCGGCGTGCAGCAGCCCGGACGAGCTCGGGTTCGGAAGATCGATCTGCGTGTCGTCGCCGCAGACGACCATGCGCGAGCCGCTGCCGATGCGGGTGAGGAACATCTGCATCTGCTCATCGGACGTGTTCTGGGCCTCGTCTAAGACGATGAACGAGTCGCTCAGCGTTCGGCCGCGCATGTAGGCGAGCGGCGCGACCTCGACCTGGCCTCGTTCGACCGCTCGCTGCACCGCTTGCGGATCCATGACTTCGGCCAAGGCATCGAAGAGCGGGCGCAGATACGGATCGACTTTTTCCTGAAGATCGCCCGGCAGAAACCCGAGGTTTTCGCCAGCCTCGACGGCCGGCCGTGAAAGGATGATGCGCTGGACCTTTCCCGCGCGCAGCGCCTCGAGCGCCAAGACAACCGCGAGGAACGTCTTTCCCGTTCCCGCCGGCCCGATCCCAAACGTCAGCGTGTGCTTTGCTACGGCGCCGACGAAATCGCGCTGACCGGCACTCCGCGGACGGACGGGTCGGCCTTTGCGCGTGACTGTCAGCGGCTCGGCGATGGAAGCGGCCTCGGATTGTTCGCCGGCGAGCGCGTGTCCGACGTCTTCCACGGTCAGTTCGCGGCCCGACGATGCGGAGGCGAGCATGCGCCGCAATGCGGACGATGCCGCGCCGACCGCCGAACGCTCGCCCGTCAGGACTATTTCGTCGCCTTGAACGTGCAGCTGCGCGCCCGTGGCGTGCTCGAGCGCGTCGAGATTCGCATCGAGCTGCCCGAAGAGCCGAATGCGGTCGTCTAAGCCGCCGATCGAGACGCGCATCCGAGCTTCCGCTTGGGCCAACGCGGTCGCCTTCGCTTTCACCAGTCTGCGGCGAGACTCGCGCCAGCCCGCAAACCCACCGGTGGCCCGATCACAGCCGCGGCGACGATAGACAGCGTCGCAAAGTTCTGACCGTTGGGCAGGCCCATGATCTGCGCGATGTTGAGCGCTGCCGGATTCGCCGAATTATATGCGGGCGATGTCGAAACCCCGGCGTCGAGCGTCATCGCGTCGAACGCCGGCATGTTCGGAGCGACCATGTTGGTGAGCATGCTCATCGGAGCATCCGCCGCCGGCGCTATGTAGCGCGGCGCCGGCTGGGCCGTTGCCGGCACCGGCGCCGGTTGGGCCGCCGGCTGAGACGATGCCGCACGGAGGACGCGAATGGCGCTCTGCATCGCCTGTGCGCGCTGCGCGGGCGTCGGACGTATCCCGCTCGGATATTGTGAAGCCTGTGCAGCTAGCGGACCACCGGCTTGCGCCTGCGCTTGGCTGCGCGCGATCGCTTTGCGGATCGAACTGACGGCGCCGAATATCCAGATCGCGATGACGACGATGATGAAGAGTTCGGACATCTGCTAATCCGCTATGACGTCGACGGACCGGCCGGCGGCGATGCCGGACCGCCGCCGCTCGGCTGACCGCCGCTCGGCTGGCCGGCGATGGTCTGCCGCATTTCGGTGTCGGCAAGGACGTTCTTCATGCGATAGTAGTCCATCACGCCGAGGTTGCCGGCTCGGAACGCCTCCGCCATCGCAGTCGGGACGAGCGCTTCTGCCTCGACGACTTTCGCGCGCATCGCCTGCGTCTGGGCCTTCATCTCTTGTTCTTGCGCGAGCGCCGCATACTGGCGCTCTGCAGCCTTTGCTTGAGCGACGCGGCGATCCGCCTCGGCCTGTGCGGTCTGGAGATCGGCGCCGACGTTGCGCCCGACATCCACGTCCGCGATGTCGATCGAGACGATCTCGAATCCCGTTCCGGCATCGAGCCCCTTGGAAAGCACGGTTTTGCTGATATGGTCCGGATTCTCCAGCACTTCCTTATAGTCCAAGCTCGATCCGACCGCGGCGACGACGCCTTCGCCGACGCGAGCCACGATCGTCGCTTCGCCGGCGCCGCCGACGATGCGTTCGACTTTCGTGCGCACGGTGATACGCGCTTTGACGTTGAGCTGGATGCCGTCTTTTGCCACGCCTTGGAAGATGGGCGTCTCGATGACCTTCGGCGTCACGTACGCCGCGAGCGCTTCTTGCGGGTTTCGACCGGCAAGGTCGATGGCCGCCGCCTGACCCCAGTCGAGGGGCACTTGCGCGCGCTGTGCGGCGATGAGGCTCTGCACGACGACATCGACGTGTCCGCCGGCGAGATAGTGCGCGATCAGCAAGTCGGTGCTCACGGGAACGCCCGCCTTGACTGCCGTGATCAAGTTCTGGACGATCACCGCGGGCGGCACGCGCATGAACCGCATCCGCACGAGGCTGAAGATGCCGAGCGGCACGCCGGCGAAGCGCGCGCTCATCCACAGTCCGAACGGGAAGTAGTAAAGGAACATCATGAAGAGGATGAAGATGACGATCGCGGCGAGGATTGCGAGATAGCTCATACGATTGTGACGACTCCTAGCGCTGGCTTTGCGCGCGCTTGACGACGATAGTGGCGCCTTGCACGCGATAGACGACGACCTTTGTCTGCGGCGGGATGAAATCGCCTTCGGTCTGCACTTGATAGCGAACGCCGCCCACTGACGCCACACCCGCGGGGCGCAGCATCGACTCCGCGACGCCTTCGCGACCGACGAGCTCGATCAGTTCGTGCGCCGCGACGTAGCCTGCCGACGGCGCCTGCACGCCGGCGAAGGCCAAGCGGCGCCCGAACGCGCTCTCGGGCAGCCAGCGTAAGAGCAAGATGAAGATCGCGATCGAGACGATCAACGCGATCGCGGTCGTCTCGGCGCCGAGGATCCAGACGCCGCTGCCGAAGGCGAGCACGATACTGCCCAAGATCAGCATACTGCCGACGATTCCGGAAATGCCGTGGCCGGGCAGCACGTGCAGTTCGAAGAGCAGGCCGATGATGCCGAGGCCGAACAGCGCGAGGATCACGAAGTTAGACGTTCCCGCCACGATGTGCGCGCCGAAGAACAAAGCGAGTGCGAGGAAGCCGACGAGCCCGGCGATCAGATGCTGCGTCTGAAGTTCGATCAATATACCGAGGAACCCGATCGTCAGCAGCAGTCCTGAAACGCGAGGATCGGTCACGAACTGCGCGATCCCTTCGCCCCAGTTCGGCGCGAACACGACAAGATGCGCGCCCGAAAAACCGGCGTCCGCCAGCGCGGCGTCGAGACTGCCGACGATTCCGTCCGCCATGCCGTGCTGCTTCGCTTGCGATGGATTCAGCGAAACGACTTGACCTTTGTGATTGATGCCCGGCACGACGATGTTCGGATCCACGAACGCTCCGGCGATCGTCTTGTCTCGATGATGGGCTATGGCGACGCCTTCGACCTTGGAGCGGAATGCGGCGATGAACTTCTCATCGACCGGGGATTCGCCGTTCGGTCCGATGGTGATCGGCAGCGCCGCGCCCATGCTGGAGCCTTGCTGCATGTAGATCTTGTCGCAGGACAACGCGATGAACGCACCGGCGGACCACGCGCGGCTCGTCACGTACGCGATCGTAGGAACGCCCGCGCCCGATATGGCGTCGCTGATATCGACGGCGTCGTCGATTGCGCCGCCATCCGTGTTGATGCGGAAGACGATCGCGCTTGCGCCGTTGTTCTTTGCGTCCGAGATCGCGCGCTCCACGCGATGCGCCATGCCGACATCGATCACGTCGTCGATGTCGACGACCTCGATCGTCTTCTGCCCGACGACCGTCGCGTCAGCCGACGCCCTTCCCGATATGCCGAACCACGGCGCAATGCTGCCGACGATGAACGCGGCAGCGATAAAGAGACGCAACGATTTCGGGAGCACCAGTTTTGTCACGACGACACGCGCGCATCCATCGCAGCGCGAACGGCCGCCTGGATCGCTTTTCCCGGAGCCTTGTCTTTGAGTGCGCCCATGGCCGCCTTCATCGCATCGGGAAACGTTGCCGCGGGCGGAAGGCTTGCGACCAAATCGCCGACCATCGAACGCAATTCGGCGTCGGTCAACTCCTTCGGCAGATATTCGCCGAGAATCGCGCGTTCGCGAGTTTCTTTGTCGGCGAGTTCCTGACGCCCGGCTTTCGCGAATTGCTCGATCGAGTCGTCGCGCTGCTTGACCTGCTTGCGAAGGACGTCTTCTTCTTCGGACGGTGCGAGGGGCGCAGCGGCGTCGATCTGCCTGTACTTGATGGCAGAAATCGCCATTCGAAGCGTGTCCATACGCTCAGTGTCTCGCGCCTTCATCGCCGACTTCAGATCGGCGTTCAGGCGATCCAGGATTGTGGGCATTCCGCTCCGTGCGGCGCTTGCGCCGCTCACGCATGGTCGAGGGCGACCTTTCGGACGCCCTCTGAGAGACCCTTTCCCTTACGCCTGAGCGCGACTCAGCTCCGGCGTTTACGCGCTGCCGCGGATTTCTTCTTGCGGCGAACGCTGGGCTTTTCGTAGTGCTCGTGCCGGCGTGCCTCCGCGAGCACACCTGCCTTCTGACACAGCTTCTTAAAACGCTTGAGGGCGCTTTCGATCGATTCGTTGGGGCCGACTCTCGTTTCCATGATTCCAAACACCCCCTTCGCAGACGCGAGATGCGGGCCCGAGGCCCGCATCCGGCGATTTCAAAATCGTGTACTCCCCCTATTTCGCGGTATCGGAAAACGGCCCTTGTGAGGCGCTCCTTTCGCCTTGCTGTCCCGCTGGAGCCGGCCCTTGAGCCGCTTAATGTGGGCCGACTGGCGTCGGCCCCTTCAGACCGCGTGGCCGTGGCAGACCGCGCTGCCCGCGTCCGTGAACGTCTGCCCGGCGATGGGCTGGAAGCGCCAGTCATAACCGTGCGGGTGCAGGGTGAGGAGCAAGACGCCGTAGGTGGTCCAATTGCGCACCAGACTGTTTGGGACGGTCCGGCCGAAAAGGTCATGACTCTTTCCCCCGGTCCCCACGACGAACTCTCGAATTCCCCGCCTTTCATCAAGCGTGCCATCCGGCGTCTGCGGCGCAAAGCGTTCGTAGTCGTGGTCGTGACCAGCTAGCGCGACGTCGGCGCCCGACGCGTAGAGGTCTTGCCAAAACGGCTCGTAGGTCGCGTCGGAAT
>Ga0070735_10000130_pt1 | contig 95154 bp, 70 predicted proteins | sample Coa_R1_FD_66443 | JGI IMG/M metagenome (GOLD analysis project Ga0070735, IMG submission 66443) | Surface soil microbial communities from Centralia Pennsylvania, which are recovering from an underground coalmine fire - Coalmine... | ecosystem: Environmental > Terrestrial > Soil > Unclassified ...
ACCCAGTCAACTCCTCCCGCTGCTCTGCCGTCAGTGAAATCAACTCCCGATATCGTGCCACATAACTCAGACGAACTCTGACTCCGAATGGTATCTTAATCAGTGGGACAGTTCACTAGTGGTCGTCGCAGACACAGATGGGCTCAATATTATCGAAGGCCATGAGCCTATGCAGTCGAGGATTCAGAAAACTATTTCGCGCCGTTCTTCTTAAATGCTTGAATTGCCGTATCGACGAGCGTCGCGGTGCGTTTCGGACCGTGGCGACCCTTTACTTTGAATTTCTTGCCTCGACTTTTGTTGTAGGAAACGAAGAACTCTTCGACCTGATCCAGAATCGAGTCTGAGATCTCGTTTAGTGACCGCACGTCTTCGTGCGCGTAGGAGTGGACCGTGACACCGATCAGGCGATTGTTGGTGATCGCCTTGCCGTCTTCGGTTTGCTCTGCTTCGATTACGCCGATGACGCGAACGTCCACCAGGCAGCCCACGTGAGCAGGCTCATCCATCAGAATCATGAGGTCCAACGGGTCGCCGTCCTCAGCCAAGGTACTCGGTATGAACCCGAAGTCGAAGGGGAATACCAATCCCTCCGGCAACAGGCCACCCAGTGTGAAAGCCTCGAACTTGGGGCATAGTCGAATTTGTTGCGTCGGCCCTTCGGCGTCTCGATGATTGCCTTGCATTCACGTTTCTTCTGGTCCCAATGGTTCGGGCATGCGGCAAAGTTTGACATCAAAACCGATTCTGTCGAACCGCCTTACAAACGGGTGCGTTGCCGATTTCTCGCGCTTGTGGGTCGTGTCCTCTTCGCGGTCAGGCACGAGCCTCCCTTGCCTTCTGCCGGATGCCCAGCCTTCAGAGCGGCTGCAGCGAGCCGGCCCGCTGAGGCCAGCCGTCTCCTCTTGACGGGCTTGGAGGGGCTATGTGGGCGAGCATGCGGATTCTCAGCGTGGGACAGCATCGAGGGAGGGCTGAAGTGCGGTCCTCGATGAGTGAGCGGAAGATGTCGCGGTACCTGCAATCGCTCAGGTTTGTTCTTTTGATAGATCCTGAGTGGCCGCCAAGTTGCGCAACTCGTGGTACGTGAGCGAAGTGATATCGTTCAGTTTCACTGACAGTCGACTGACGTAAAACAGAGCGAAGAGAGAGAAGACAAGAGCTGGCCCCCGGAACGGTTTCGAACGACGGTTAACGGGTCAGGCTCGCCCGAGAGACTTTTGGACGCACGCGAGGGCAGCTCTAGCCGAACCAGAGTGTTGCTGAAAAATTGCTATGGCCGGTTTCACGTGACCGACCGGGTTATCGTCTTCGTCTCCACGCGAGATGATGCGCCTTCGCTGGCTCTCAAGAGGCGTGCTCGAATTCGTCCTCACAGTCTCGGGGAGCTTGACCCGTGAACCGTAGTTCGAATCGCGTGTGGGGAGCATTTAAAATCAGCACATTATGAAGACCGGCGCGCCACAACCGCGGCTTCGTCGAACGCCCCGCGCCGTCGAGCGGCGCAGAGGCGGGCCAGATTCGAGAGCGGCCGCCTAGCAGGGTTGGGTCGGTCCAGTCCCTTTCAGTGCGCGGCACGGCTCGCCGGCCAAACTCGCCGCTGGTGGGGACCGAAGGCCCCGGCAGCGAGGGCATCCATGCGTCGCGGAACCCGGACGATCCGAGATGGCCTGGCTTTGACTGACTGTTCGGGTACTATTCGATTTGCGCGCGTGCTCATCCGAAGGGCCGGCCTTGCGCATGCTCATCCGGGCGATCATCGCGTCGCCGCTTTTTTTTGCTGTCTACAGCGAACAAAAAAACGTTGGCGACGACATACAGCCATCGCTCTTGCTAAGGACGGGATACTCGCCGCAAGCGTCGCTTTTCTTTCCATCTGTGAACCGCATCTTCATTGCTGTGCCTACTTCGCGATTCGGTACGTCCGCTCTCCGTCGGCGCCTTCGTAGGTTCGATCTTCTCGCCCTTCGGGCTTGACAGGACGTTTTGCAGTTGAACTGCAATTGGATCAAATTTCGTTCTCCTGCCGCTCGAAGGCAGCTTGGGCTCCTTCAGACTCAAGTGCGCCGCGCGAGTCGCTGAGACGCAAGCACCCCCGGACTTATTCATCTGGAGATGAGCTCTGACGCCGGTAAAAAAGACGAATGGCGATTGTGTTCGAGTGAGCGGGATGGCGCACATCAGAGTGGAGGCAGTGGAGCGTTCACTCGGTACGACGATATTTGAATTTGCGCGTCATAACTGAGTCGCAAGCTGACGAATATTGATTATTGACATCTTTCCCAACGGCTCGCGCCGGTCATCCCCCGACGCCGATGCATTGATCGAACTACCAGCTACCTTCCCAATCCAGCGCCTCACGCGTGAGATCAGGACAACAGCTGCGCTCCCTCACCGGATATCGATAATTCGATTCACACGGATAAATGTCCTGGCGAATATTTTCTTGAATCCCACGCTGCAGTCCCTGTTTTCCATCCCCGACTTCCGCCCAAAGGATCCCGCCGATCGAGCGCATCCGTTTATCGAGGAGGCTACCGCCATGACGGATCTCGCGGACTTCTTTAGTAAGGCCGCGAGCGCGATCTTCATCGGCTGTCCGGGATTTGAAAGGTGCGATTGCTTACATCACTACTTCGTCGGGCTGATTAACACCTGGGGCCTGTCCGAAGTTTCCGTGACATCGAGCGAAGGTTCGCGTCGACTCCCAACCCTGATACGAATCGAGAGGTGATTCCATGCCAGCAGAAATCGACTTAGTACACAAAGCGATACGCCCCGATATTGTTATCTCGTCATCGAAAAAGCGCGCTCACCCGGCGGCCGTGGATGCCAACGGTTAGCCAAGAAGTATGGAGCCGATCGTGATTGTTTGATGTACAGCACTCCACGAAAATAGCGATCTCTCCGAGAGGAAGGATTTACGTAATGAGCAGAATTTTACGATATGGATCGACTGGAATTGAAGTCCGGAACCTTCAGGCGGCCCTGAACTTCCAGATGTGCCCCCGGTTCGCTCCCTTGGCTACGAATGGGGATTTTGGAACCAGAACGCTGGTCCGCCTTCAGGAGTTTCAACGAGGGAGCAATCTGACACCGGATGGGATTGTCGGCCCGGCAACATGGCGCGCGCTGCTGCCGGCGTATAGAATCGCATCGCGTATTCTAGTGCTGCCTAACGTCGTCGCGCCGCGCTTGCCGGTACCAACCGTGCTGAGCGGTCGCGTCCCGGCCTTCGAAATCCGAACCCCCGGCGACGTCCCGCCGCGCCCGAACCCAGGCGAAACAGACGATGACCAAAGCCTGCAGTTGCCCCGCTTTTCCGAACCGCTGAGGCTTCGCTACGGAAATGTCCAATTCCAGTCCGGTCGTCAATTCACGGCTCGCCCATGGATAGGACCGTACGCTCCCAGTCTCGGATTTGCTTCGTTGGTTGTAGCGGTCCAATTCAACTATATTCAACGCGTTTTTGGCCGCAATCTGCAAGGGCGACGGTTAGAACTTGCATGGGGCGGCCAGATCGCCGCCAACGAGGCGACTTCAGACAATCGGTATACCGTAACGGCTTACACACAGGCGACCGTAGCCGACCTACTTCGGACTGACTGGATCCACTGGGCATCGCTGTTTCTGCAGGCAGGCCTTAACGTCAATATTGATGCTCCAGGAGCCACGCTAGTAGCCGTAGCCGGCCACAGCCTCAACATTGATATTGTCGACGGCGTTCTCAGTCTCTTCATTCAAAACGCACTCGCCCTCAGTCTTGATCTGGCGACCGGACTGGGTACGATCGGATATCAAGTGATGGGCGGCCTTATCGTCGAGTGGGATCGAAAAGACCGTACGCCGGGTCCTGGCCAGCAATGAGTTCGAAAATTGTTCGTCTCTGCAAGTTGGTCCCTACGGAAAGACGTAGTTGGAGTTAGCGCTGGGATCGACAATGACGTAAGGATCCGAATCTGCATGTTGATTCAAAAACCAGAGGAAATAGCGATAAAAACGAGCCGGCATCGTGGTGATGCCGAAATTACTCATCAGGTTCTGATTCGAAACGGGCGTCGTGCTATCAACTGGTTGATAACCTTGCGAATCATTCGATCCGCCGGGATACTCATCGAAGTTGCCGAGAATGTGCCCTATCTCGTGGGCATACGTCACTGAGCCCATCAGCATTGCATCTCGCGTGATCACACCGTTTCGGCCGGCAGCCCAAGGAGGATAGTACCATATCGTTCCCGGGTCGTCCTCGCGTGAAGAACGTGAACCGATCGCCCCCCGGAGATTGTACAGTGTTCTGTCACGGAAGCCCGGATCGGCTCCTGTTCTCGACGTGTCTTCCTGCCGGTCTTGATTGAGTTGGCCCGTGTTATCAAACATTGTGCCGTCGCGCATATCGACTGTAATATGCTGCCCGGTGTCCACGAAGCTGAAATCCAATCGAAAACCTAACTGGCAACAATCGAACACATGATTACACGTGGCTCCACATTTGCAGTGAGCGCGATGAAACCTGAAGTGTTGAGAAAAACCGTCATTCCATGTCGATTCGATGCTACGTTTGATCGACAGGAGCTCGGCGGGTTGCAAAGACATTCCTGTCAGCTTCACTTTGACGCTGATATGCACGCGCGACGGCTCGAGCGCCTGATCATAGATGCGGTTAACAGCAGCGCCGTTCAGGCCCGCTATCTGCTGATTCATCCTTTCCCAAGGCGCAGTCGGACGGTTCACGAAGGTCAGCGAGTTACTTGAGGTGCAGGTTATGCCAATGCCGGGAACGCGGATGCGGAAGGGAATACGATCGGTGCGCCAGTTCGCCGTTTGTGCGATTGCTATCCACGAGGCATCGACACGCCCACCATGGAGGTTGGCGTTGATGGATTCAACGATGCTGCCGTTTGCCGGGTGGAGCACCTCGATGGTCGCCGGTGAATCCGGCGGGTAGCCCGTGATCACTGCTTCCATTCTGACCCGATCGCCGCAATGAGCCCGAGCGTCGATCCACCTTGCGTGGCCGCATCGATAAGCGGGCGCGGGCGGATTGCACGGCTGTCTTGGGGCGTCGATCGCCGTCGAACACATAGTCGCGTCGGCACAAGCTCCAGCATCGCTTAACGCCGCCGCGTCAAAAGGGCGTTGAAGCGGACCCCCGCCGTCGAATGGCGGCGGCGCAGTGGCATCCATTCCCCCATCGAATCTGTCGCCCATGGCTTATACCTTGCTGAGGTGCTCCACTGCTTTTCGATGAAGACGGTTCACTTTCGCTGTAGGATCGGTCGTCCACTCGGACAAGATCTGCCAAGCCCACGGATACCTCGGGTTCCGGTCAAAGTCGACCGACAGACAAAACATCAGGTCGATGAACTTACAAACATCACGCTCAATGCGAATTCCATAGCGCCCGGCCCCGTCGCAGCCCTGGCGAATGAAGCGGCGAAGTTCCTCTGGCCGCAGGACGGCGCATTGCCTCGGGAAGAACCGGTTCAAATGCGCCACCATCCGATCCTCGAAGCCGCTCTTGAGCGGCTCTGAAAAAGCATCCATCTGCTCTTTACGAATCACCATACTTTTACCAACAACGGTCCGCTGCATCCGCTCCGGGAGATGCCAGATACCGGCATATCCTGTCGTGGCAATGCCGGCCGGCAGCACGTCAGATAACATAAACCTGACCTCCGATTCAAAACGCGTACAGCCAAACTCCCCGGGTTAGCGCACCCTGGTATCCCCACCCAAATTGAAATCCACTAATTGACTGATGCTCAAATAGCGGGTTGAAGGGGTTACCAGCGGAGATGAAAGTGAGTTCAGCGGGCCCCGCGGTGAGCGACAGCATTCCCCCTTCACTTTCGTGGAGATCCACAGCGCTGAATGGCCGCGACCTGATTGGGTGCCAGCTCCTGAATAAGCCCTGATATGCTTGCGCCACCTCTTGTAACGCCCCAGCTTTCACACCGATGCCGAGCGTGGTACCGAGGAAGACAAAATCGTAAATGTTGGCGTAGTCGCTATTGCGGAAGCTGAATAGGATTCCGCTTCCTCCTATACCGGCGGCAACCGTGATGCCGGCCACGACGGCAACTTGCCAATCGGAGTGCCTCACGGAAGAATCAGGAAAATACGAGAGTGGAATTGACATGTGTAGAGACCTGCCGCGCGATGTACAGCATCATACTGAGTTCCGGTCCATCGCTAACGGACCAGGCAACAAGGAAACCTCAGATAGTTCACAGCGATGAAGTTGGATCGGATACATTTCGTTCGCCTTTCGCTCGAAGGGTTTTCAACTTCCCACCTTTATGTGCGCCACACGGGTGCTTGGGACACAATCGCGATCGACTTTTTTATACTTAAATGATCGTTGTCTGCCCGTCACGAGGAACCATGGCTGAATCAGGAGCTCAAAGCGTTACTCAAAAGCTGGTCCAGTGGCGTCAAGGCGATCGCGAGAGCCTGAATGAGCTGGCGCTCCTGGTGCAAGACGAGTCTTCGGGTTCGCGGCTTGGTCGACCGGGATGCCGCGCGCTTGGGCAACGTCGGCGAGAGTCTGGCCCGTACTACCCGGCCCTCATGTTGGCTCTGCACGTCGGCATGCGCGATGCGGAAATCAGAGAACTGCAATGGAGCAGGGTTGACCTCGTACGCGCATTTGTGACCGTAGGAGAGTCCAAGACGGAAGCCGGGGAAGGTCGGACCATTCCCCTTAATGCGGACGTGTTGGCGGCGCTCGTAGCGCATTCCAAGTGGTATCTAAATAAGTTCGGCGAGACGCGACCCGAGTGGTATGTGTTTCCTGCGGGCAAGCCTCAACCAACGGACCCGACCAAGCCGCCAACGAGTTTTAAAACGGTTTGGACTAAAGTCAAGGATGTGGCGGACGTCACCGGTCGCTGGCACGATAACCGACACACGTTCATCACGGACCTTGCAGAAAGCGGACAAGCCTCTGATGAAACCATCCGGGATATCGCTGGCCACGTCTCAAAGCAAATGCTGAAGCACTATAGTCATATCCGCATGGAAGCGAAGCGTCGGGCCGTCGGCGCGTTGGTCAAGAAGCCGTCCACGGAGGCGTCGACTTCGCAAACGGACAGCATTCAAATCGAGGGTGCTAAGGAATCCGCTAAGGTGGCCGTTCCGAACTGACCAGAATTCCTTGTAAGTGATTGGCTCCTCAGGTAGGACTCGAACCTACAACCCTTCGGTTAACAGCCGAATGCTCTACCATTGAGCTACTGAGGACCAAGGCAGGCAGGTGAAATCCATTACAACAAACCTGCCTCGCTATGTCAAATCCAAGGGATGCACACCTGCTCAATCTAATCTACTGCGCTAGTCTACTGCGCCCCCCCGCTGGCGCTCTGATCCCGCTGCGGAGGAAGCGGCTTCGGCATCGGCTTTCTTGGCATCATCTGAGGACGAGTCGCGGCGTTATAGACAAACGATGCCATAACCGCTGCGCCCTGCATCAGGTCGCCTGCCTGTACCCGATCGTATACATCCATGTTGGAGTGGTGTGTCCGAGTGCTGTACTCCATCGGATCCTGAACGAAGCCAAACCCAGGTAGCCCCACGTAATCAAAAGACGTGTGATCCGTCCCGCCAGGCCGCCTCGTGGCCGCCGCGGTCGCTTGCATGATCGTCGTCAGACCGAGATCATGGAACGGCTTGATCCATGCTTCGAAAATCGGACGGGCCTCGTCGTTGCCCGCAATGCCAATGCCGCGGAAACGGCCAGTGCCGGTGTCGTCGTTGAAGTAAGCCGACAGCTTGGCATACTCGGCCTTAGTCTGCATGGTCTCGCGATCGGCGAAATGCTGTTTGACGTAAGCCTGGGAGCCGATCAGGCCTTCCTCTTCCCCGCCCCAGAACGCAACGCGCACCGTACGGTCCATCTTAAGATTCAGAGCCTTCAGAATGCGGACCGCTTCAATAGCGACTGAGCTACCGGTGGCATTGTCGGTGGCTCCCGTTCCACCATGCCAGGAATCAAGGTGGGCGCCAAGCATCACCAGTTCGTCCTTCTTCGCTCCGCCCTCGATTTCACCAACCACGTTGAACGAATCCGTGGGTGAGTCGATGAATCGCGCCTGGAGATCGAAGCTGAGCTGAACGGGCATCTTGTGCTCGAGCAGCCGAGCAATGCGATTGTAGTGCTCCGGCGTGACGGCAACCATGGGCGGAGGTACCGGATCCTTCGGATCGCGCGATCCACCAGCCGCGGCAAAGACCGTGCCACCGTCGCCGTTGTAGCCATACTGCAGCACGACAAGGGCACCCTCATCTTTTAGGAACTGGTTCATCTTGTTGCGGAATCTCGCGGCAGCCTGGGGATCCGCCGGCGCTTGCTGCTGCCGGCCGCCTGGACGCACTCCAAAAGGATTGCCGAGTCGCGCGGGATCGAGTGTTATCGTGCGCGAAGCAAGTTCCTCGTCCGTGAGACGGTGCCCCTGAGGGTCCATAATCATGGCAACTTCTTTGGGCGCCATCGTCATCACCACCTTGCCGCGAAGCTTGCCCTTGTATTTCTCGAGGTCGGCTTCAGTCGACATGGGAGCGAGAATCGCTTCGCCCGTGACCGGCCCATTGGTTCCCGGCGTCCAAGCCAGCGGGAATCCGATAAGCGGCGAGTACTGCGGTTCTACCATGTGCGCCGAGAAACGCGAAAACGTCCACCCCTTGCCGAACGACCAAGGCTCTTCGTGAACATTGGTGAGACCGTACTCCTGCAATCGCTTCATCACCCAATCGCCCGCGGCTTTGTAGTTGGGCGATCCGGCGAGGCGCGGCCCGTACACGTCGGTCAAGTAAAACTCGTGATCCATGACCTTGGAATTTTCGAACGCCTCGGCTTTGATGCGATGGATGGTCTGGAGATCGACGGGCTCCTGTGAATAGGCGTGCGCGGAAAATAGCAGAACGATTGCGCTGGGAATAGAAAGGGATTTGAGTGGCATAAGCGACGCTCTAAAGATTAGATCACAACTGGAAAGGACCGCTGCGTGAGAGGTAACCTTTTGGCGCTCATCCAGTAGATCTCCGTATGCGGAGCGTTCTGTCCGATTGCTGGTTTGCTTACCGATCATTACGCAAGACACCTGGCTTCACCGCGATTGCCGTGCTGGCACTCGCCCTTGGCATCGGGGCGAATACAGCGATCTTCTCCACCGTGGATGCCGTTCTGCTGCGGGCGCTTCCATATCGCGATGCGGACCGCTTGGCGATGGTATGGCAAGACGCAACATTCGTAGGATATCCGCGGGCGACGCCATCGCCGGGCGACTATTCCGAGTGGAAACGCCAGAATCGCGTCTTTTCGGGTATGGCCGCTATGCGAGTGGTAGCGGGCGACCTCGGCACGGATGGTCCGCCGGAACAAGTGATGGGACAAGCGGTGACGCCGGATTTCTTCCCCGTACTCGGTGTCCAGCCACTCATCGGCCGCGTTTTTACTGACGCCGAGGATCGCCAGGCAGCCCGGGTGGCGATAATCAGCTATTCGCTTTGGCAGAGGAGATACGCCGGCGATCCGAACATTGTGGGGAGAGAGATTCCTCTTGGTGGCGCGAACTTCAGTGTTATTGGCGTGCTTCCGCGTAATTTTGTCTTTCAAAGCCGAACCTCGGATTACTGGGTGCCGGCAAACCTGACTCCCGCCATGCTTTCGAATCATGAGGTTCATTTCCTGAATGTCGTCGCGCGTCTCAAGCCCGGCGTTACGATGACACAGGCTCGTGAGAACCTTCATGCGGTCGCGCATCGGTTACAGGAGCAGGGACTCTTTGACAAGCGCAGTGACGTCCTTGTGACCCCTCTTCGTGAAGACCTGCTCGGCAACACGCGCCCGGCCCTGCTTGTGTTGCTCGCCGCGGCGGGTTGCGTACTTCTGATCGCTTGTGCCAATCTCGCCAATTTGTTAATGGCGCGAAGTCTGGGACGGCGGCGCCGGGAGATTGCGGTTCGCGCGGCTTTGGGCGCCTCTCGCGTCCGTCTGGTGCAGCAGATGCTGATCGAAACGGTCGTGCTCTCTTGTGCCGGAGGTGCCTGCGGCCTCGGGTTCGCGTTCGCCGGCATGCGGTTGCTGGCCTCGCTGGTCCCGTCCAGCATGCCTGAAACGGCTGTTCCTATGATCGATGCGCGTCTGCTCGCGTTCACTTTGGCGTTGTCCTTCGTGACCGGGCTCGCCTTTGGCATCGTACCGGCGCTTCAGACCACCAATGCCTCGCTGAACGAGACATTGAAACAGGGGGCTCGCGGGATCTCAGGCGCAGGCCGGAAACTACGTGACACCCTGGTTGTTGTCGAAGTTGCGGCGGCTCTCGTACTTCTCGTAGGTGCGGGGCTGCTGCTCCGGACAATGGCCAATCTGAGGGGCACTGATGTGGGATTCCGCCCGGATCATCTTCTGACGATGCGAACGTCACCAGCCAAAGCAATGACGGACGTACAACGCGTGGATTACTACGAGCGGGTGGTTGCGGGGGTACTCGCGCTGCCGGGCGTAGAGAGCGCAGCGTTCGTAAACGATCTGCCCTTTCAGCAGTCCGGGAACTCCCAGGCTTTTGAAATCGAGGGGAGGGATCCGCGGGAAGGCGGTCCCGCGCGCCTCGCTCTGTATCGAGTGGGGACAAACAGCTATCTCAAGACACTCGGTGTCAGAGTGCTTGAGGGCAGACTCTTTGAAAGGACGGACGGCCCGTCATCCCTCGCGGTGGTTGTAATCACCGAAACGCTGGCAAAGCGGTTCTTTATTCGAAGCCCGCTGGGGAGCAGAATCAGGATCGGCGGCCCAGACGCCCCCTGGTCGACGATTATCGGTGTAGTGGGTGACGTACACGAGCGCGGCTATGAGGCCGCCGCTATGCCAGGTGTCTATCTTCCGATCGTACAGACGCCAAACGCCCCTTCCATTCCGCGTGAGCTCATCGTAAGGACTCTAGACGACTCTGTGTCACGGACCGAAGCAATCCGTCAGATCATCCACCGCGTCAACCCTCTGCAACCCGTTTCACGGGTCAGGACCATGGAACAGCTCATCGACTTGGACGTCGCCGACCGTAGACAGCAAACATTGTTGCTTGGGGTATTTGCCGGGTTAGCTCTGATGCTGGCCTCGATCGGCATTTATGGAGTCCTTGCCTATGGCGTAACGCAGCGACAGACCGAAATCGGAATACGCATTGCACTGGGCGCTACCGCAACACGTGTGATTCAGGAGATTATCTGGCACGGACTGCAGTTGACGTCCGCAGGCCTCATCAGCGGAGCAATCCTTTCCTGGATGACAACCAGGGTCATGGCCAAGCTCCTGTATGGCGTTCGCCCAACTGACCCATCAACGTTTGCGGGCATGGCGGTCGTGTTGCTGGCAGTCGCCTTTGCCGCATGCTGGATTCCGGCGCGAAGGGCATCCCGGCTCGATCCGATTCTGGTCCTGCGCGACGAATAGGCGCATTCGTCTTCTCTTGTTGGCTGCTGGACGGTGATGTAGGATCTTTTCGCATCCCCGAGAAAATCGAGGATGCAGAAAGGCGGGACAGGCGTTTTCGCCTGTCCTTTCTCGGTGAAGTGCAAAGGCAGGCTGTAATACCATTCCACAACGAGATGTCAGTGCAGGACGCCAACCTTGTCGAGTGGCCAGTAAATGAAGACTGCTTTGCCGTAGATGTACCGGCGAGGAACAGTACCCCAGGAGCGGCTGTCGTTGGAGGAACTCCGGTGATCGCCCATCACGAAATACTCATCCAGTCCGACGGTCTTTAGATCGTACGAGAGCATGTCCCGATACATGTCGGGAACGTAGTTTTCGTCCAGGCGCCTGCCGTTCAAAAAGACCGTGCCGTGGTCGATGGCGATTTGATCGCCCGGCACGCCGATGACGCGTTTGATGTATGACTTGCTGGGATCGTTAGGATACCAGAACACAACCATATCGCCGCGCTGGATATCGCCAAAATGAAACCGATAGATGAATTTGTTGATGAAGATCCGCTCCTGGTCGTCCAGGGCCGGCATCATGCTGGTTCCTTCGACCTTCACAGGCTGATACAGGAACAGAATGACGATGATTGCGATGATGACGGACAGAAGCAGGTCGCGCATCCAGAAAAGGAGCGCGCCCAGAGTGGAACGCTTTCGCTGAACAGTCTCTACAGGAAGAGGAGTTGCGGTTTCCTGGTCCATTTTTCTTCGAGATCCCCGCTAAACGAATACTGAGGCCCTATCGCGAGTATAACCCCAGCCGCGCCAGAACGGCAGAACAACAAGGTGACCTCGCGCGCTCAAAAAGCCCGCGAGCGCGCGAAGTCGTTCTACTGCTTACTCCTAATGTTACAGACGTACAACAGACTGGCCGCGTTCCGTACCAGCCGGCCTCAGTTGGATTTGCCGGCCGGAGCGGGCGGGCGCTCACTCGTGGGCGGCACGATCCCTTTCAGGCGCATGTAGGTAACAGCGTTGCCGTAGTGCTCGTCGGCATGCGCGGTATGGAATGACAGAATCGACAGTTTCGGGGCGCTCTGTCCGAAGAACTTCACAACTGTCGCAGCGTCGGCATCGGTCATACCGTCATAGGCCTTGTCGCAATAGGCGAACGAATCTTTCACTGCCTGCACGAGGTCGGCTTTGGCGGTCTTGGATTTTTCAATGCCAGTGACCGGGGGTTTTTCACCGAGAACAACCGAGCAGAACGTATAGTTGGCATCGGCGACATGTCCCATGAGCTGCGCATAACTGCGAACATCCGGAGTTGGCTTTGAGGCGTAAGATTCCTCCGGCATTTTCTCCGCTGCCTTGATCAGGCTGCCTTTAACGATTCCGTAGACGAATTTTTGACCGGAGCTGAGCGGGTTAGCGGCTCCCTCCTGAGCGAAAGACGGCAGCGTTGTGAACGATGCCGCGAGTAACCACACATAGAGTTTTTTCATGTTGGGGAAGACCTCTTCAAAATGATCGCACACTGTTGCCTGATACGATGGGCTCTAATGCAGCGGAAAATTACAATTGCTTTATTCGCTTTTTGTGGCGCCGCGTTGGCGGCCGATTCAAATCATTGGGTGGTGACCTGGGGGGCTAGCCCCGCTCCACAGTTAGCCGACGAAGCGCAGATGCGGTCCGCGAAGCTCGTCTTTGAAGACCAGACGCTTCGCGAGATTGTCCACACCAGCATAGGCGGCGATGCCGTTCGCGTGCGGCTGTCGAACGCTTACGGCAAGGAGACTGTGGCGATCGGGGCGGTTCACCTGGCGCTGCGTTCGCAGGATTCGGCAATTGCCTCTGGATCCGATCGCGCACTGACGTTTAGCGGACGGACGGCGGTTTCGATTCCGCCAGATGCCGAAGTGCTAAGCGATCCTGTAAAGCTCGACGTGGCGCCCGGGGCCGACCTTGCGATCAGCATCTTCGTTCCGAAAACCGCCACCGGGGCGGGCATCCATTATTCGGCGCAGCAGACATCTTACGTGGGGCGTGGAGACCTGACGGGCGCGGCATCAATGGCAGATGCGACTACGATGACGTCATGGGTGTTTCTGGACGGGGTTGACGTGACCGCCGCCGACAATGCCGCGACCCTGGTAGCGTTCGGCGATTCGATTACTGACGGCGCGGCATCGGCCAAGGATGCAAATCATCGTTGGCCCGACATCCTAGCGGAACGTCTGCGGGGCCAGCGGGGCCGCTTGAGAATCGGCGTGCTCGATGCTGGAATTGGCGGAAATCGCATCCTGCACGACGCTCCCACCAACATCCGCTTTGGCATGAATGCACTGGCCCGTTTCGATCGCGATGTGCTGGCGCAGCCCGGCGTTAAATACCTCATCATTCTCGAGGGGATCAATGATCTCGGGCATTACGGGTCGTCGGCGCCGGAATCTGAGACCGTGAGCGCGGAGGATATCATTGCCGGCCTGAAGCAGATGATTGAGCGGGCGCATGAGAAGGGGATCAAGGTGATCGGAGCGACTCTCACGCCGTTCGAGGGAACAACGTACAAAGGCTACTTCACACCTGAAAAAGAGGTGAAGCGCAAAGCCGTCAATGAGTGGATCCGGACCGGGAAAGCGTTCGACGGCGTTATCGATTTTGATAAGGCCACCCGCGATCCTAATCATCCGGACAGGATGCTGGCGGATTACGACAGCGGCGATCATTTGCACCCCAAGGACGCGGGGTACAAGGCGATGGCGGATTCGATTGATCTTTCGTTATTCAAGTAGACGGGAAAAGATGAGGTCCAAGGGCAACCTGAAGCCCAATGCCACCTAGTTTTCGGAAACGGCGAGTTTGGATTGAGCCTGTAATGCAGGCTGTTAGCCTGCGGCGGGTTGTTAACCCGCCTGCGAGTAAGTAGCATTGGGCTGAAGCCTGCTACACCCTTCAAATCATCCAAATTTGTTACGGTTGGTCGCGGAAGAGGGCGTGATAGATCAAGTGCGTGGCAGCATCGATCCAGCGATCGAGCTCGGTTTTTTTCATGTGCAGCGCCTGTGCCAGGAGACTCCAGAAGAAGGTATCCATGGCCCGAGCCAAGCCCGGGATATCGACTTCCGCGCGAGATCCGGACATCTGCTGTAGCATCTTGAAAACCGCCATTACCCGGGCGGTGGTCCAGGCGTGAATCTCCTGATTCTTCCGAGCCAAACCCGTGTCGGCCATCATCGCTTCCTGCCAGGCGCGATAGGCGCCCAGGTACTGGAAATCGCGCGCAAACGCTCTAGCCAGCAACTCGTGCAGAACGTCCCGAGCAGTCCCATCGGCCTGCAGTCGGAAATCCAGGCGGCTCAGAGCCTCCAGCAGATCGTTCATCAGCACCAGTAGAAGCTGCCGCTTAGACCGGAAATGCTGGTAAAACCCTCCGACCGCAAGACCAGCACGCGCGGCTATCTCCTCGATCGACGTTCCCTCAAATCCTCGTTCCCCAAACAGCGCGAGTGCGGACTGTTTCAGCCTGACCCGCTTTTCGATGCTCCGCTTCTGGCGGGGTTCCGGAGGTAAGTCTTCGCCGGCGAGGAGATTCGGACGCTCGATCAAGCCGTTGGTTTCCGTCCGATGGTGACGCCCACCAACGCCCCGGCGCAACACCAGAGCATCCATCCACCGAATACGCCCGCGACCTCCGGGGACATGTTGGGAAAGACGGTCGGAAAGAAAGCGCTCGAAAACGGATCAAGCAGAAGGGTCGGCAGGGCGATGGAGATGGCGCCCGCCGGCCATTGTTCGGGTGGTAATTGGAAGCGCCGGCAAAGGCGCCGCACTACCCATGCCATGGCCGGGAAACTGATCGCAAATAGGGTCAAAGTCACGGCCCAGTGCCCCGGTTGCAGGACGTGCTGTCCGCGGAATCGCAGGAAGAGGGTCGCGCCGGTCCAAATGGCCAGTCCGTAGAGCAGCAGGCGTATGTTCATAACAGAACCTGAATTCATATTCTCATTTGATCCGCCAATTTGCAAGCCGGTTATCATCCAATCGTGAGCGAAGGCCCACTCTGGATCCCCGACCGGCAGCGTTCGAATACATCGCTACTCGCTCGCTTCATGGGGCCGCATGATTATGCCGCATTGCTCCGCTGGTCCATCGACGACCGTCCGGCATTCTGGCGTGCAGTATGGGATTTCTGCGGAGTGATCGGCGAGCCTGGTGACGTCGTGTTGGAAAATGGCGACGCGATGCCAGGTGCGCACTGGTTCCCCGGCGCCCGCCTGAATTTCGCCGAGAACCTGCTCCGCTCCCGCGATGAGTCCGATGCGATTGTGTTCTGGGGAGAAGACCGAACCCAGCGCCGGCTATCCCGGCGGGAGCTTTACCTGCAGGTGGCAAGACTGGCGGCGGCATTCGAACACGCCGGCATTGAGGCGGGCGATCGGATTGCGGCATGGATGCCGAATATGCCGGAAACCGTGGTGGCCATGCTGGCCGCCGCGAGCCTCGGAGCGATCTTCTCGTCCTGTTCCCCCGATTTTGGCGTCGAAGGAGTCCTCGACCGCTTCGGACAGATCGCACCGAAGATTCTTATCGCGGCCGACGGCTATTATTACAACCGAAAAACGATCAACTGTCTTGAAAAGCTAGGTACCATCGCAGCTCGATTGCCATCGCTCGAGCACATTATCGTTGTTCCATACACAGATACGTCGCCGTCGAGGTTTGAATCGTGGCCGGACTTTGTGGCGCCGTACGCGGACGTCACCCACCTCCGATTTCGACGCCTTCCCTTCGATCATCCGTTATACATCCTCTATTCTTCGGGCACCACCGGAGCACCGAAATGCATCGTCCACGGCGCCGGCGGAACACTGTTGCAGCACGTGAAAGAGCATCAACTGCACGGGGATGTCAAAGCCGGTGACCGGCTGTTCTACTTCACCACGTGCGGATGGATGATGTGGAACTGGATGGTGTCAGCCCTCGGGTCCGGCGCGACGCTGCTGCTTTATGACGGTTCGCCTTTCCTCGGCGACGGCCGCATTCTCTTCGACTATGCCGACGCCGAGAGCATGACGCACTTCGGCACCTCCGCGAAATTTATCGACGCGCTCTCCAAAGCAGGCCTGCGCCCGAGGGAAACGCACCGGCTCGACGCCCTTCGGACGATCTTCTCCACCGGCAGTCCGCTGGCTCCCGAAAGCTTCGACTATGTGTACCGCGAGGTGAAATCGGACGTCGCGCTCGCCTCAATCTCGGGCGGCACGGACATCGTCTCGTGTTTCGTGCTCGGCTGCCCCGTGCTCCCGGTCTGGCGTGGTGAAATCCAGTGCCGTGGACTCGGCATGGCAGTGGATGTTTTCGATGAGAACGGCCGGCCAGTCCAGGAACAAAAGGGCGAACTGGTATGCACGCGGCCGTTCCCTTCGATGCCTCTCGGATTCCTCAACGATCCCGACGGCGTACGGTTTCGCGCGGCTTATTTCGAGAGATACCCAGGTGTGTGGGCACACGGCGACTATGCCGAGATCACCGCGCACGATGGCATCGTCATTTATGGTCGCTCGGACGCGGTGCTGAATCCGGGCGGAGTTCGCATCGGCACCGCCGAGATCTATCGTCAGGTGGAGCGCCTGCCCGAAATCCTGGAAGCTCTCGCGGTCGGACAGGAGTGGGGCGGTGACGTAAGGGTCGTGTTGTTCGTCAAGCTGCGTGAGGATGTGGTGCTCGACGAGACCCTGGTGACGCGAATTAAGCAGGCCATACGGAGCAGTCTTAGCCCGCGTCACGTGCCGGCGAAAATCGTGGCGGTCCCGGATATTCCACGCACGAAATCAGGGAAGATTGTGGAACTCGCGGTGCGGGACGTTGTGCATGGCCGGACGGTTCGAAATCGCGAGGCTTTAGCCAATCCCGAAATACTGCAGTTCTTTGAAAATCTGGAGGAATTACAGACGTAGGGAAACTTCAACGCAGTATACTCGTGCTTATGCGCTTCAGGTTTGCATTATGCCTCGTCAGCTTATGCCTGCTCGCCGATGCGCCGAGCCCGGGCCGCAAGTACACGACACTCGAACGGCTCGACACCGCGCATCTTGCCGCGGTGCACGAAGCGCGCGAGAAGTTCGCCGCCGAACGCAAAAGACTGCCGAACCTTGGGCTGTATAACGACTATCGAGCCGTCATGCACGTCCACGCCGAAGATGCCCCGCATACCAAAGGCACACGGCCAGAGGTGTTGACCGCCGCCAAGGCAACCGGTGTTCAGGTTGTCATGTGGACCGATCACAATGGGCCAAAACCCGAGTCATGGGCCGGCATGCGCGATGGCGTGCTGTTCATTCAGGGCGCGGAAGGCGACCACCTGCTGAGCTTCCCGAAACCTGGCGCGGACCTCCGCTTCCTTTCGCACCTGGAAGAGACGCCGAACGCGACCAGCGCCGGGTTCCAGGGGACGGAGATCTACAATCGTCACACCGACGCCAAGGACGAAAAGGCGTTCGATGATTACTTCCGCGCGGCGATGAAGAACCCCGAGGAGTGGGCCAAGATCGCCGAAAAGGAGAAGGAGTACCCGGATGAAGTTTTCGCAGCCGAAGGCGACTATCTGACCGCTTTCCTGGCCTTCTGGGACAAGGAACTCGCCAAGCATCCTTTCACCGGGATCGCCGCCAACGACTCGCACAAGAACCAGATCTACAACGGCGTCACGTTCGACCCGTACGAAGTCAGTTTCCGAAACGTCAGTACGCACATTCTGGCCCGCGAGTTAACCGATCAGGCGATTCGCGACTCATTGCGCGAGGGCCGGGTTTACGTCTCGCACGACTGGCTGTGCGACCCCACCGGCTTCAGCTTCGCCGCCAGCAACAACAATGGCGTTTACGACATGGGCGACCACATTCCCATGCTGAACAATACACGCCTCGTGGCACGGCTGCCCTTGGCCGCTAAGATCAAGCTGATCCATAACGGAGACGTCGTCGGCGAATCCACTGGCTCCGATTTTGTGTACACGCCGAAGGAAGTTGGCGCGTACCGGCTGGAAGCCTGGCTCACGGTCGATGGAGAAGAACGTCCCTGGATCTATACCAACGCCTTGTGGCTCGAAGATCCGGCGCTGACGCGTCTGCAGCGGCCATCTTCCGACCTGGCTCCCAACGTCGAAGTACACAAGGACATCGCCTATGCCCTCGGCAAACCGGAGGATGCGGGCAAGCACAATCTCGACATCTACACGCCCCAAGGCAAGAAGAATTTCCCGGTTTTGATCTTCATTCACGGCGGTTCGTGGCGGAGCGGTGATCGTTCGAACTACCCTGCCCTGGCCAATCGTTTCGCGAAAGAAGGAATCGGCGTCGTGGTGCCCAGTTATCGCCTGATGCCGGCCAATCCGCATCCCGCGCAGGTGGATGACGCGACCGCCGCCGTGTCCTGGACCATCGCGCATGTCGCGGAGTACGGCGGCGATCCGAAGAAGATTTATCTCGCGGGCCATTCGGCGGGCGGCCACCTCGCGGCCTATGCCGGGCTCAATCCGAAGTTCTGGCCGAACCTGAAGGGCGTGCTGCCTCTGAGCGGCGTCTACGACGTCCGAGCCATTCCCGGGTTCAAAGAGGACGGCGAGAAAGCGTCGCCGATGACGCACATCCGGGCCGGCGCTCCGCCATTCCTCGTGGAGTACTGCCAGAACGATTACCCGACATTGACGGTTCAGGCTCGCGACTTCGCCGCAGCCCTGAAATCCGCCGGTGACTCAGTGGAGGTGGTCTACGTCCCCGGGGAAAACCACATCTCCGAGATTGTAAACGTCTACAAGGATGACGACCCGATCGCACTGGCGGTGCTCCATTTTATCCAGCAGCACCCGTAGGTGCTGGCTCACTGAAACTCAGCACGTCCGTCTGGAATCCTAGATTATATGGGCCTTCGCACTGCCGTATTATGGCTAGCCGCTCTGGCGGCGCTTAACGCATCGACGACACCGAGTTTCCGGCTGGGGGATGAAAGTCGTCCCAAACGTTACGACGTTTCCCTCACCCTGACTCCCGGCCGGGACACCTTCGACGGGGTCATCGATATCGATCTCAAGATACAGAAGCCGACCAACGCGATCTGGCTAAATGCCACGGAAATAACGGTCCACAAGGCGGAACTTCGCGTTGGCGGTCAGACACTTGCCGCTTCGGCGCAGCCGGCGGGCGACAGTTTCGAGGGGTTAACGTTTCCGAGGGAAATCGAACCGGGCGACGCGCGCCTGCACATCGAATACAGCGGGAAAGTAAGCAGCCACAGCAGCGCCGGGGTCTTTCAGCTCAAAGAGGCCGACCGCTGGTACCTGTACACGCAGTTCGAGCCGACCGACGCGCGCCGGGCGTTCCCCTGTTTCGATGAACCCAACTACAAAGTGCCGTGGCAGGTGACCCTCAACGTACCGAAAGATCAGCGCGCCTTTGCCAACACGCCGCAAGTTTCCGAGACTCCGGCGGATGGCGGGCGCAAGATCGTGAAATTTGCGGAGAGCCGGCCGCTGCCGGCCTATTTGGTCGCTTTTGCGGCCGGTCCTTTCGAAGTAGTCGACGCGGGAACGGTAGGCACAAAGCGAACGCCGGTCCGCGTCATCACCCCGCATGGCAAAGCCAGTGAAGCCGAGTACGCGGTGAAGGCTATTCCTCAGCTCCTGGGCCTGCTGGAACAATATTTCGGCATGCCGTATCCCTACGAGAAGCTCGACAGCATCGTCATGCCGATCAGCAATTTCGCAATGGAGAACGTGGGGCTGATCACGTATGGCGAGAGTTTGCTGCTGGCCAACCCGAAGGAAGACACGGTGCCGCGCCAGCGCGAGATGGCCATCGTCGCCGCGCACGAGATGGCGCACCAATGGTTCGGCGACCTCGTAACCACGGCGTGGTGGGACGATACCTGGCTCAACGAAGGATTCGCGAGCTGGATGGAAACGAAGATCACGGCCGAGTGGAAACCCGAGTGGCACATCGATGTTGACGAAGTGAACGATCGGCTGGAAGCGCAAAACCTGGACACGCTGGTTTCGGCACGAAAAGTTCGCCAGCCGATTCTTTCGGACAGCGACATCGCCAATTCTTTCGACAACATCACCTACAAGAAGGGTGAAGCGATTCTTCGAATGTTCGAGGGCTGGATCGGGAAAGAGACGTTCCGCCGTGGTGTTCAGGCCTATCTGAAGCAACACGCCGACGGAAACGCCACGACGGTTGATTTTCTGCGCGCCATCAGCAGCGCCGCCGGGAAGAACATTGCCCCCGCCTTCGACACATTCCTGGACCAGCCCGGAGTCCCGCTCGTCAGCATGACGCCGTCGTGCCGCCAGAATACCGTTCAAATCCACCTGGAGCAGAAGCGTTACCTGCCGGAGGGTTCTCCGGGAGAAGCCCAGGAACGTGCCCACCCGTCGCGCTGGCAGATTCCCGTCTGCGTGCGTTACGGCACTGGCGACAAGAGCCAGACCGAATGCTGGCTGTTGGATTCGGCTTCGAAGGACGTGCAGCTTTCCAAGGCGGCGGCGTGCCCCGCCTGGACATCGGCCAACGCCAATGCGGTTGGCTACTATTACTCGAACGGTGCGATCGATGACGCGGCGCCGCACTTGAGCACGGCGGAACTCGTCGGAGGTCTTGGAGACGTTTACGCGGGTGTGCACGGTGGCTACGTGGCTCCGCGCATGGCGTTGTCGCTGGCCGGGCGGCTTGCCAACGATCCCCGCCGCGAAGTGGTGGAGTCGGATGTGAGTATCGCCCATATGACCGAGGCGACTTTCATGCCGGCGTCGACGCGGCCGCAAGCGGCAAATTATCTCGACGAGCTCTTTGGCGCCCGAGCGCGGCAACTGGGATGGCACACCTCCTCTCGCGACAATGACGACACTCGATTGCTTCGAGAATCGCTGGTACGTCTCGCTACGTTGAGCGGCGACGACAAGAAACTCGACGCTGACGCGCAATCGATGGCGCGGCGCTGGCTGTCCGATCGTGCCAGTGTAGAGCCTGGCATGGTCGGGCTGGTGCTGCAGGTGGCGGCGGCGCATGGCGATCGCGAACTATTCGATCAGTTCCACACCGCGCTCGCCAACACACACGATCGGCTGCAACGGCGGGCGTTATTCGTCGCCCTGGGATCGTTCCGCGATCCGGAGATTGCTAAATCCGCGATGGCACTTCTTCTCACCAAGGAATTCGACGCGCGCGAGGCCTTTGGGGCGTTGTTGTTTGGACCGATGCGGCACCCTGAAACGCGCGACCTGCCGTTCGAGTTTGTGAAGCAGAATCTCGACAAGTTGCTCGCGAGTTTGCCCCGTGAAGTCGGCGAAGACTTCGCCGCCGGGCTCCCCCGAGTGGGCGATGCCTTCTGCGACGAAGCACACCGCTCAGACCTGCAGAATTTCTTCCAAAACCGTGTACAAGACTACGTGGGCGGGCCGCGCACCCTTTCGCAAACGTTGGAGAACATCGACGTCTGCATCGCGCAGCGCAAGCGGATCGCCCCGCAAATCGAACAATACCTCGAGGCGCAATAAATGAGAAAAGCAGCGGGAGCCAGGTTGCTCCCGATTTTCCTGTCGCTCGCGTTTGCCGCCACGGCGGCGGAAACCGCGCTCGACCGCTACGTGAAGACGCCCGACCCCGCATATAAATATGAATTGGTGAAAACGGTGCCCGGCGACGGGTACACGACTTACGTTATAGAGCTCACTTCGCAAACCTGGCGCAAACCGGAAGAAGTGGACCGCACCGTCTGGAAGCACTGGCTCATCGTGGTCAAGCCGGACAAAATCCAGGGCACGACAGGATACTTGTTCATTACCGGCGGATCTGTGAACGACAAGATGCCGGACAAGATCGACGACCCCACGTTCGTGGATAATGCGCTGACGACGCACACCGTAGTCGCGGAGCTTCAGGACGTACCGAACGAGCCGCTGGTGTTCAAAGACGAGACTCGCCGGCGGTCTGAAGACGCCATCATCGCTTATGCGCAGGTGAAGTATCTCGCCACCGCCGACCCATCCTGGATCTTGCGCCTGCCGATGACCAAATCCGCAGTTCGGGCCATGGACACAATCACGTCGTTCCTGGCGACTCCGGCAGCCGGCAACGTGAAAGTGGAGAAGTTCGTCGTCTCCGGCGGCTCAAAGCGAGGCTGGACCACCTGGACGACTGCCGCGGTCGACAAGCGTGTCGTCGCCATCATTCCCATGTCGATTGACATGCTGAACCTGGAGAAATCGTTCGAGCATCACTACCGCGTCTATGGCTTCTGGGCGCCGGCCGTCAAGGACTACGTGGAGGCCGGACTGATGGACTGGAACGGCACGCCGGAGTACGAGAAGATGCTCGACATCGAGGAGCCGTACCGGTATCGCGATCGTCTGACCCTGCCCAAGTTCATCGTGAACGCGGCGGGGGACCAGTTTTTCCTGCCCGATTCGTCACGGTTTTATTTCGACGATCTGAAGGGCGAAAAATACTTGCGGTACCTGCCGAACACGAATCACCACCGCGAAGGCACGGATTATCGCGAGAGCAACATTGCATTTTACGAGGCGATTCTACATGGCACGCCGCGGCCGCATTTCACCTGGAAATTCGAATCGAACGGCGACATTCGGGTGGTGAGCAAGGATAAGCCTTCGGCGGTGAAGCTGTGGCAGGCCACCGACCCCGATCATCGCGATTTCCGTTTAATGACGATCGGTCCCGCTTACAAAAGCTCCGAGTTAGAGGATCAGGGCGGCGGCGTTTACGTGGCGCATGTCGACCCGCCGGCAAAGGGATGGACGGCCTTCCTGGTCGAGATGACCTATCCCAGCGGCGGGAAATATCCGTTCAAGTTCACAACGGGCGTGCGCATAACGCCCGATACCGAGCCTTTTCCGCCTTATCAGCCGAAGCGGCCTGTAAAATGAAAGTACGCTGTGAATTCCCCCGAATTCGATCAACTGGCCTACGAGGCCAAACTCGCCGGCCAGGCCGGTAACTGGACGCTCGCGCGGACTGCGTGGGTTCGTGCGCTGGCGCTCCTGCCTCCGGACAGCGCCGAGTACGGCACCGTAAAAGCGCGCATCGAAAACATTGACGCCCAGTTTGCCGCGGCCGCGGGTCCGGCATCCGGCCAGGAGGCGAGCGTCTGGGCGAAACGCTTTGCCAAGCTTGGTCCCGTCGGCGTCATTCTGTGGAAGTTCAAAACCATCGCGCTGCTGGCAATGACCAAGGCCAAGCTGCTGGTTCTGGGCCTGACGAAACTCAACACGCTGCTGAGTATGCTGGCATTTCTGGGCGTGTACTGGGCATTGTATGGCTGGAAATTCGCACTCGGCTTTGTGCTCTCCATCTATATCCACGAAATGGGCCATGTGATCGCGCTCCGTCGGTACAACATCGCGGCGACGGCTCCCATGTTCATCCCGTTCGTTGGCGCTTTCGTACGTTTGAAGCAGTATCCGGCGAATCCGGTGGAGGACGCGCGTGTCGGGCTGGCCGGCCCGATCTACGGTCTCGGCGCCGCCGTGGTCGCCTGGGTCGTGGGCCTGCTCACCGGCGCGCCGATCTGGATGGCCATTGCCAAAACGGGCGCCTGGATCAACCTGTTCAACCTGATTCCGATCTGGCAGCTCGACGGCGGCCGCGGTTTTCGGGCGCTCACCCGTTATCATCGCGGGATCGCGCTGGCCTCCGTCCTGGTGATGTGGGCGCTCACCGAAGACACCATGCTGCTTCTCATTGGCCTCGGCGCGCTGTATCGCCTCTTCAGCAAGGATTACCCCGCGGAACCCGATAACCTCACGCTGGTGCAGTATATCGGCCTGATCGTGCTGCTTTCGTTGTTATTTGTTCTCGCCTAACGCGGCCAACACCTCTTCTGCGTGCCCCTCCGGCTTGACCTTCGGGTAGATCTTCGCGATGCGCCCATCCTTGCCGATCAGGAACGAGGATCGCTCGATACCCATATACTTCCTTCCGTACATGCTTTTTTGCACCCAGACGCCGTAGGCTTCCGCGGCGGCGTGATCGACGTCCGCGAGCAACGCGAACGGAAACCCATGTTTTGCTTTGAATTTCGCCTGCTTGTCAACGCTATCCGGCGATGCGCCCACGATGACGGCATCCCGCGACGCAAACTTTGCCGAGTTCTCACGGAACCCGATGGCTTCCTTCGTTCAACCCGACGTGTCGGCCTTGGGATAGAAGAACAGCACGACGTTCTTCCCCTGGAGTTTGGAGAGTTCAAACGGGTTGCCCTGGTCGTCGCTCAGCCGGATTTCGGGAGCAGGATCGCCTTCTTTCAGCACGTGATGTTGAGGCATGGTCTTGAACGCATTTTAATATGCCAACAGTGTCGAGCCGTGAAGCAAGCTTGCTAGACTAGAAAAGTTGACTAACCCGGAGCTAACCCAACATGCGTAAATCGATTGTTTGCCTGTCCAGTGCGGGTCTACTGTTCGCGTTCGCGTCGCTTGCGCCGGCGCAGAAGAAAGGTGACGCCGCCAAGGGCAAAGAAGTATTCGAGCAGTGCGCTGTCTGTCACAATACCGACACCGATGAGAAGAAGATTGGGCCGTCGTTGAAAGGCCTGTACAAGCGCGGCAAGTTGAAGAATGGCAAGCCGGTGAATGACGCCAACGTGCGCGCCATGATCAACGCCGGCGGCAACGGCATGCCGTCCTATTCCGATATGTTGTCCGAGGATGAAAAGGACAACGTGATCGCCTACCTGAAGACGCTGTAGTACGGTTTGGGCGTTCGGTGCTGGTCACGGCGGAACGCCCATGTTAGATTGGTTTGTAGCGCCTCTCTGAAAGTCCCCATCGTCTAGCCCGGCCTAGGACATCGCCCTTTCACGGCGGTAACGGGGGTTCGAATCCCCCTGGGGACGCCAAACCGTTGGCTCGCGTTGCCACGTAACATCCTCCTCTGCGCAACCGTCGGGTTGAACCCGGGAAGTGGGTCCACACCGTCACATTATGTGCTCGATATGCGGAAGCGGCGCGCCGCCGCCTCGAGAGCGCCGACCTCGGAATTCGGATGCAGCGGAGTGAAACATCATATGACTCGTACCGGAATTACCGGCTAAAGCCGAAGGCCACTTAGTTTCCCTGGTAGTGGGACCGACGCAGCGGATGCAAGGCAGGTTTGCAACCTGCGGCGGGTTTGAAACCCTCCTTCACCACTTCGAAATATCTCGTCAAAAGCACCGAGTCTTGCTCCATCGCGTAAAACTAAGCGGCATGGGGCTAAAGCCGGCGCTACAGGTACCGCAAGATTTTAGTTTGCAAATCGCACCACGTCCTGAGCCGCAGATTAGTAGCGGCTATTCGCACCGCAAAGCGACTACCGGGTCGACCCGCGACGCGCGGCGCGCCGGAATAAAACAAGCCAGAAGCGCAACCACGGTCAGCAGAACGGCAACCCCAAAATACGTCACGGGATCGTGGGCGCTGACGCCAAAAAGTTGGTTTTCCATCAGGCGCGTCAACCCGAATGCTCCGGCGATACCAGCAGCGATCCCCAATAGCGCCATTCTTGCCCCTTCGCCGAGCACCATGCGCATGACGTCGCCGAACTGCGCACCGAGCGCCATACGGATGCCGATTTCATGGGTGCGCTGACCCACGACGTAGGAACTGACGCCATAGATTCCAACGCACGAAAGAACAAGCGCAAGCGCCGCGAATATGGCCAGCAGAATCATCGATAGCCGTCGCGCCGCGAGCGAGCGCGCGATGACCCCATCCATCGTTTGGACCCCGTAGATGATCTCGCGCGAATCGATCTGCGCAACCGCCGGCCGAACCAGTTTCATAATCTCGGTAGGATCGCCTTCGGTCCGGAGCACGACAGCGACACCGCCTGCGGCCAGTTTCATAAGCTTTTCGGGAAGCTGCATAAAGGGATAAAAAAACTGGGCCTCGACCGCGCCCTTCACATCTCCTCCCGGCCCCCACTGCTTGATGTGGCCCACCACTCCGATGATTTCCGCCTGCACGTTGAATTGCGTCAGGTTCACGTGCCTGCCGATGGGGTCCTCATCCGGGAAGTACGAGCGCGCAAAGACGTCGTCGATGTCGATCACCAGCGGAGCATTCTCGTTATCCTGTGGCGTGACAAAACGGCCGCGTTCGAGGGTAACGCCCATCGCTTGCTCGAAGCCGGCCTCGACCAGGTAGAACATCGCGCCGGGCATTTCAGCGTCATTGGCCGGTTTTGGGCGTCCTTCGATCCATAAGGGCACTGAGGAATCATGAATCATGGGGCGGGATCCAAGTGTGACGGAAACCGCCCGTACGCCGGGAATGGACCGCATCTTATCGTCGAACTGGCGCAGCCGAGCTCGGGTTTCAGCGGAAGTCGTGTCGTCGGACGACGGCATCGACAGGCTGAAGGTAATAGCATGACTCGGGTTGAACCCAGGATTCACGCGCCAAAGCGCGGCAAGTGTGCGAAGCATCAGCCCCGCTCCGATCAGCAGAATCAGCGCCATGGCAATCTCCACGGCCACGAAAACACTCTGCAGCCGTTGCCGTGCGCCACTGAATCCCCGGCCCCCTTCGCGGAGGACGTCCTGCACGTTGACGCTCAAGCCCTTGACCGCCGGCGCAAGGCCGAATATCACGGCGGCAAACAGCGAGAGCGCCATGGTGAACAGCAAGACTCGCGCATCCAACCCGATCTCCTCAGTGCGGGGCAACGTGCCCGGCAGCGTGTTCAGAACGGCTTTGATCGCTCCATACGAAAGAAGGAGGCCCAGGACTCCGCCGCAGGCGGCGAGGAGGAAGCTCTCCGTCAGAAGTTGACGAATTACACGCCACTGCCCGGCCCCAAGCGATACCCGGATGGCGAACTCGCGCGATCGGCCCATGGAGCGCGCCAGCAGAAGATTTGCAACGTTCACGCATGCGATGAGCAATAGAAAGCCAACCGCGGCCATGAGGACGAAGAGCAACGGCTGTACGTTGCCCACAATATCTTCCTTCATGGAAACCAGTGTGATCCCGGTGTTCTTGTCGGCCACGGGATACGCGGCGGCAAGATTGCGAGCGACCACGTCCATGTCGGCCTGGGCTTGTGGAAGTGTGACGCCGGGCTTTAGCCGCCCAACCACGAGCGTGCTTACGGAAATGCGGCGGTCGCGAAACGACGGATCGTTCCACTGCCCGATAGGAGTGTAGACATCGCGGTCGTGGCCATAGAAACTGAAGCTCGTGGGAATAACGCCGGCAACTGTATAGGACGAGCCATTGAGGACCAGTGATTTTCCGACAACGTCGGGCGACGAACCGAATTCGCGGGACCAGAACCCGCCACCGAGTAGCACCACCGGCGCTGCGCCGACGTGGTCATCGTCAGCCCGGAAGGCGCGGCCCAGAATGGGCTGCACACCAAGCGTAGAAAAGAAGTCCGCGGAGACCATGTAGCCGCTCAACCGCTCGGCCTGGCTGGCGCCCTGGTAGTTGTAATCCTGGTTCCGATAGATTGCCATGGTCGATATCGTTCGCGATTCACGCTGCCAATCCAGGAAGTTCAGATAAACGGTTGGACTACGGTCGAATCCAGGGGTTTTCGCATAAATGGCGACGAGTCGATCGGAGTGCGGATAGGGCAGCGGGTTCAGCAGAACGCCATTGACTACCGAAAAGAGCGAGGTGTTCGCGCCGATCCCGAGCGCCAGGGTTACAACAGCGATTCCGGCGAACCCGGGCGACCTCCGCAACGTCCTTACAGCGTAAAGCAAATCCCGCAACAGCGTAGACATGGTGGCATTTTATCGAGATTTGGCGAATTTTTTCGACGCGTGTAATAGTATTTGTAAGTTTCGGTCTTTAGTGAGGACTGTATGTTAGGGGCCCGTGGCAGAAGTCTTTGAAAGCGGCATGCGCAGCCGAAACCGCCTGCGCCACCTTTATGGCTCAACAGGTTGCGAGCCAAGGTGGGGTAGGCATTGAGCCTGCCCGACTTCTGCCATGGGCTGTTAGTTGAGGGGCTACGAAAATGCACGACATTCGCTGTAGTTTCAGGGCATTACGCAAATCTCCGGGGTTCAGCATTGCCGCGATCTTAACGCTGGCAATGGGGATCGGCGCCAATGCGGTTGTTTTCAGTGTCATGAATGGGCTAATCCTGCGGCCGCTCAGTGTGCCGCGGGCAGAGAGCCTTGTCATGCTCGAGCGGGGGCGCGCCAAGGACGGCCAGCAATCCTATCCCGACTACGTCGACCTGCGCGATCGCAATCGCAGCTTCGATGGACTGGCGGCGAGCAACATCACGCTCGCCGGCCTGGACACCGGCGATACCCCGTCGCGCGCCTGGACCGAAGAGGTGAGCGGAAACTACTTCGACGCACTGGGTCTGCAGCCGTACCTCGGACGTTTCTTCCATGCATCGGACGAACACGGGCCGAACAGCGCTCCCTATATCGTGCTCACCTATGAATACTGGCACACGCGGTTTCAAGACGATCGTAGTGTGGTGGGACGGACGGTGCAGATCAACAAGCATCCGTTCACCATCATCGGTGTGGCGTCGCCGGGATTCCACGGCACGGTGTTGTTCTTCTCGCCCGGCCTGTTCCTGCCGCTTGTCAATAACGAGCAGATCTCCGGTTCAGACTTCACCAAGGAACGAGGGAATCACGCACTGTTCCAGGTGGTGGGAAGGCTGAAGCCGGGGATCACGCGCGAGCAGGCCACGGCGGACCTGAACTCGATCGGCCGGGATCTGGAGCACAGCTATCCCAAAGACGACGGGAACATGACGTTCACGCTGGCGAACCCGAGCCTTTACGGCGATTTCCTGGGCCCGCCGGTACAGGCGTTTATGGCCGCGCTGATGCTGCTGTCGGGGCTGATTTTGCTGGCAGCGTGCGCGAACCTTGGAAGCCTGTTTGCCGCACGCGCGGCGGACCGCTCGCGCGACGTTGCGCTGCGGCTGGCCCTTGGAGCGAACCGTAACCGGGTTCTCCGGCCATTGCTGGTGGAAGCGGGCTCAATCGCGCTGATCGGAGGGGTTGCCGGTCTGCTCGGCAGCATCGCGCTCCTGCGCGCCCTCAGCGCCTGGCAGCCGTTTTCACGGTATCCGATCCACGTACCTGTAAATCCGGACGCGAACGTCTATGGGATCGCGGTGGCGCTGGCGTTGGTGAGCGGGATTCTGTTCAGCATTGTTCCGGCACGACAGGTGCTCCGGGTCGACCCATACCAGATCATCAAATCCGGATCGTCGGCTGTTGGCCGGCGGCTGACCCTGCGCGATTTGTTGCTCGCAGCGCAAATCGCGATCTGCGCCGTGCTGGTGACATCCTCGTTGGTCGCGGTACGCGGGCTGGCGCACTCGCTGCACTCCGGCTTCGGCTTCGACGTCGAGAATACTCTGCTCGTGGATACCGATCTCACGATGGCCGGCTACCGGGGCGAACAGATACCCGCGATGCAAAAGCAGATGGCCGACGCGGTTAAGACGATTCCGGGCGTGGAGGCCGTCGGCCTCGCCGACGCTGTGCCGCTGAGTGATGGCGGCAGCGACTCGAACGTATTTGCCGACACTGCCTCGGACCTGCGGCCGGCAAACGTGCTGGTAGATGCCCTGATCTTCAACGTATCTCCCGAGTATCTGCATGCCGCGGGAACCACCCTGCTGTCCGGGAGAACATTTACCGCCCATGAGGACAAGAACACGCCGCCTGTGGCGGTCGTCAACCGGCAGTTCGCGCGCAAAGTCTTCGGGTCCGAAGCCAACGCCGTGGGCCGATACTACAAGTTTGCGAGCGGGAAGCGGATCCAGGTGGTGGGAATTGTCGAAGACGGTAAATACACCAGCTTGACGGAGAGTCCGCAGTCGGTGATGTTTCGTCCCATTCTCCAATCACCGTCCAGCTCGACTTGGCTGGTAGTGCGCTCCGAGCGCGATCCGCAAAGCCTCGCGGCATCGATCCGAGGCTCAATACGGCAACTGGATCCGGGTCTGCCGATCTTCATCCAAACACGTTTTAAGGCGATGGATATCCTCTTATTTCCAGCCCGCATGGCGACCATCTCGTTGGGTGTACTGGGCGTGATGGGCGCAATGCTGGCGATAACCGGGATCTTTGGAATGGCTGCCTATTCCGTGAGCCGCCGGCTAAAGGAATTGGGAATACGCATCGCGATCGGCGCAAAGCCGGAACAGGTGTTGCAGGCCGCGCTGGGCCGGGCATTTAAGCTTCTCGCATTGGGTTCGGCGGTGGGTTTGGTGCTGGGAATTCTGGCCAGCAAGGTGCTGGCGGCGATTGTTTATCAGGCGACTCCGCGGGATCCTTTGGTGTTGGTTGGCGTCGTTATGGCCATGCTCGTGATGGGCCTGGTGGCGACGTGGATTCCGGCGCAGCGGGCCCTGTCGTTGTCGCCTTTGAGGTTGTTGCGGGAGGAGTAAGTGTTTTCGCAAGCTCAGGCGCGCGTTGCCTTGACGTGCGCTTTTGCGGCTGTGACGGCGTTCGGCCAGGACGGGACGGCGGTGTTTCGAACAACGTCGGAGCTCGTGCTGCTGGACGTTCAGGTGGTGCAGAGGAAGACCAACACGTCGACGGCGGCATTGCGGCGGGAGGACCTGCAGGTCTTCGAGGATGGCAAGCCGCAGACGATCGCGTTCTTCAGTCGCGACGAACTGCCGCTTTCCATCGTAATGCTCTTCGATATGACCGACACCTCACAGGCGGTGCTCAAGCGGCTGGCGGAGGGCGCGCAATCGGCCCTGGCACATCTGAAGCCGGCCGATGAGGTCGCGGTGATGGTATATGCGGCGCATGGCCGCGTGATCGACGGGTTCACAACGGATCGCGGAAGAACGGCTGCCGCGATCAGGCAGGCGTCCACCGAGCATGAGCCCGGCGGCGCATATTTCAATGAGGCCGTTTGGGAAGCCGCGGAGTTGCTTAGGACGTCGGGCGGTCCGTCCGGTAGGCGCGTGGTGATCTGGCTCACCGACAATCTGCCGAACGTCGCCACTGGACGGACCGTACACACCGAGAGCGAGGCGATTCGAGAACTTCACGAAGCGGGAGCGGTAGTGGCGCCGATGTTGCTTCGGAGTTCAGCTGCGCTGCTGTGGGCGGGACCGATCATGGCCGTCGAAGCTCCTCTCCGGCACTCGCATCCTCCAGGCGATGCGCACAAGTACGCCGAACTTACCGGCGGCGAAGCAATCGGCCTGGGCGGCAAACGCGTGGAGGAACGTCTGGCGGAGTTGATCGACGATTTGCGCTCGCGTTATACGATCGGCTATCAGCCTTCGGAACAGAAGCCGTCTGGGACGTTTTGCCATATTCAGGTGTCACTGGCTGCGTCTGGGGCTCTGCGGCCGAAAGAGTGGCGGGTGCGGGCTCGGGAGGGATATTACCGGAATTAACCGCGTCCCGTTTTCGGCCTTGGTATTCTTCAAGTATTCAAAGAGACGGTCGAAAACTCCAGGTGCGGCACGCTGTGGAGGGGTGGAGCAGTCACTCAGCCTGCCTTTGGGCCTCACCGAGAAAGGACAGGCGAAACCGCCTGCACCCCACCTTGTTTCATTCATCACAAAAAGCTTCTTGCGGGATGTCCAAACGGGCGATGCCCGGTCGACATTGTAGTGGCTGAGCAGGATGCTCGCCAATAAGGAGATTCCAGATGAAATACATTTTGTTGGATTATGTCGTTGAGGCCGGCTGGCACGAACTGACCCGCGCGGAGCAGGAGCACTGGTTGGGCGCCTATAAAGCCTTCATGCAGGCAATGGCGCAAGCGGGCGTGCTGAAGTTGAGCCACGGGCTGGAGCCGACGTCGGCATCCACAACAGTACGGATCAGGGACAACAAGACACAAGTGCTCGACGGGCCTTATGCGGATTCAAAAGAGCAGTTGGGCGGTTTTCATGTAATTGAAGTTCCCGACCTGGACGCAGCGCTTTCGTGGGCCGCCCGGTCGCCCACTTCGCTGCACGGCATCGTCGAGGTTCGTCCCGTTCGGGAAGGTACGTTCCTGACCAGGGACATCGGCCAGTTCCTCGACGAGATCGCTCGAGAGCCCAAACCGGAGGCGAAATGAGAAAGCTACTCGTATTCAATAACGTTTCCCTCGATGGATGTTTCGTCGACGCCAAGAGCGATATGAGCTGGGCCCACAAGCATGATGCCGAATGGGCAGCGTTCACCGAGAGCAATGCCAAGGGTGGCGGCGTGCTGGTATTCGGGAGGGCCACGTATCAGATGATGGCCGGATACTGGCCAACCCCGATGGCGGCGAAGAATAGCCCGGGCGTCGCCGAACGCATGAATCAATTGTCCAAGATTGTGTTTTCGAGAACGCTCAACGAGGTGACATGGGCGAACACGACACTCATCAAAGAGGATATGGCCGGAGCGGTCCGGAAAATGAAGGCTGAGGACGGGCCGGACCTGGTGATTATGGGCAGCGGCAGCATCGTCTCGCAGCTTTCGCAGGAGCGGCTGATCGATGAGTATCAGATCGTTCTAAACCCCGTCGCGCTCGGCCACGGCCGCAGTTTGTTTGAGGGCATGCTCGACCGGCTGAGCCTCAAGCTCATGAGCTCGCGGGTGTTCGGAAACGGCAACGTCTTCCTGTGCTATGAGCCAATCGCTTGAGGCCGGCGGAGACGCGCGCAGCGTGGCCGAGGCGGTGGCTCGCCGGAGTTATGGCAAGCTCATCGCCTTCCTGGCGGCGCGCGCACGCGATGTCTCAGTGGCCGAAGACGCTCTTTCCGAGGCTTTCACCTCCGCGCTAGCCGATTGGCCGCGAACCGGCTGCCCTTCGAATCCGGAAGGCTGGCTATTGACGGTGGCGCGGCGTCGGATCATCGATCGCGACCGGGGGCTGCGGCGGCACGAGCTTGCCGCTCCAGACCTGAAGATGCTGTCGCCGGAATTGCATACCGGCATGGAAATAACCATTCCCGACCAGCGGCTCGCGCTGATGTTTACGTGCGCGCACCCGGCGATTGAAGCGAGCATCCGGGCTCCGTTGATGCTGCAGGTGGTGCTGGGACTGGATGCCAAGGTGATTGCTTCGTCCTTCCTCACATCCCCGACGGCCATGAGCAAGCGGCTGGTGCGTGCGAAAGACAAGATCCGGCAGGCGGGTATTCCGTTTCGCATTCCAGACCGCGACGAACTTCCCGGCCGTATCGAAGCGGTGCTGGATGCGGTATACGCGGCATACACCGAGGGTTGGACCGAAGCGGGCGGGAATGACGTGGTCCGTCGCGACCTCACAGAGGAAGCCATCTTCCTCGCGCGCCTGGTGGTCGAGATGTTGCCGGAGGAAGCGGAGGCGTTGGGTCTCCTGGCCCTGATTCTTCACGCCGAGGCGAGGCGGCGGGCGCGGCGCGATCCTGAAGGTGAGTACGTCCCCTTCGCCGAGCAGGATCTGGCGGCGTGGGATTGGGGGGGCATCGAAGAAGCCGAGGGGTTTCTCCTCCGCGCCAGCACGCTGGGTTCGATCGGGAGATATCAGGTTGAGGGCGCCTTGCAGTCCGCGCACGTCTATCGTCGGCGAACCGGCGAAGCCAACTGGGCGGCGGTGGTGCAGCTTTACGATGTGTTGGCGGCCATTACCGGGTCGCCGGTGGTCGCCATCAATCGGGCCGTGGCAATTGCGGAGTTGAGCGGCGCCGCGGCCGGGCTCGAGGCGATGCGGGAATTGAGCGGCGATGCACGGATCGCGGAGTACCAGTCGTATTGGGCAGCACGTGCCGATTTGCTGGCTCGCGCGGGAATGCGCGACGAGGCACGCGCGGCCTACGAGATGGCGATCGGGCTGGAGCGCGACCCGGCGGTCCGTCGGTTTTTGCAGCGGCGGCACGCCTCAATTCATGGAACTCCCGGCGGAGCGAAATCGTAATTCATCCACGTGGGGCCCTTGGGCAGGTTTTTCGCCGTCACATTTGTTGTTTCGTGGGCGTTTTTTCTTGCGGCCGTTGCAGTTGTACGCACGGCAGGTTCCGGCGACCTGGTACTAACGCTGGCCGGGGTGCTCGGTTTTCTGGGAACCATGGCGCCCGCCGGAGTGTCACTCGCGCTGATGTCGCAAGCGGATCGGGTGCGGGTGGTTCAGGGGTTGACCCGATGGCGGATAGGCGTGAGATGGTACGTGTTTGCGCTGAGCTTTATGGGCTGCATCAGGCTCGCCGTTGCGCTCACGTATCGCTGGATCGGCGGGTCATGGCTGTCGATCGGGCCAAACACCCCTGCGATGGTCGTCTTCGCCATCATCCTCTCAACACCGTTCCAAGCGGGCGAGGAGATCGGCTGGCGCGGCTTCGCCCTGCCTCGACTCGCGGAGCGTTTTGGACTTGCGATTGGCAGCGTGCTCGTAGGCGTGGCATGGGCCCTTTGGCACCTGCCGTTGTTTTTCCTCGCCGTTCCAGGAAACGCGGAATATGGACAATCGTTTCCCTTGTGGGCGCTTGGCGTAACGGCGCTTTCCGTTGCATTCGGATGGCTATACCTGCGGACCAATGGCAGCTTGCTGCTTACAATGCTCATGCACGCGGCCGTAAACAACATGCCTCACTTCGTGTGGTCGCACGACTCGCCGGCGACCCGGCTGACGGTTACCTTCCTGTGCCTAACTGCGCTTTACTTCGCCTGCCGCATTGGCTTTCAACGCCCGCTCTATGCGGCGGTCGGGAATGAACCAGAGCAGCGCGACGAACGAGTAAAGTACATTCGAAATAATTGGATTCACGAAGGCCACAGCAATCGCCACCAGGTAGATTACTGGAGAGAGCTTACCCTTCCAGTCGCGACCCAGGGCAATGGCGACGACGGATTGGCGGCCTTCGTTCGCAATGATCGCGCACTGCAGGACAAACCACGCGATCGCAGCCATCAGCAGGATCGACCCGTAGAACGCGGTCGGGATTGGCTGGATATGACCGGAGCCAAGCCAGGCGGTCGCGAAGGGGAAGAGTGAGAGCCAGAACAGCAGGTGCAAATTGGCCCACAGGACGCCCGCGCTCACGCGCTCCGTGGCGTGCAGCAGGTGATGGTGATTGTTCCAGTAAATGCCGACATAGACAAAGCTGAGGATGTAGCTTAGGAAGACTGGCACGAGGCCCTCCAGAGCAGCAAGGCTGGTTCCGGCGGGCTGCTTCAATTCCAGCACCATGATGGTGATGATGATGGCGAGCACGCCGTCGCTGAATGCCTCGATGCGATTCGTAGTCATGGACGGCAGGTTCGGGCTTTCGGGCCAAGCTCGGACGGAAGCAGCGCGTATGCAGCCTGTACCCATTCGCAGAGGAGCGTACGGGTGTCGCGGGGATCGATAATTTCTTCGATGCCGAAAGCTTCGGCGGTGCGCAGCGGGGAGCGGAAGCGGTTCAGGCTTTCTTCGATCTCGCGCCGCCGCGCTTCAGGGTCTGGAGAGGACTCGATATCGCGGCGGTAAGCGGCCTGCACGCCGCCTTCGATCGGGAGAGATCCCCAGTCGCCGGATGGCCATCCATACCGCAGGTTCAGGGCCTGGGCATTGCCGTGTCCGGCGCCGGCGACTCCGTAGCATCGTCGAATCAGGATGGAGATCCACGGCATGGTGGCCTGGTAGATTGCGACCAGCGCGCGGGCGCCGGCGCGAACAGTACCGGCACGTTCGGCCGCGCTGCCGATGAGGAACCCGGGATTGTCGACAAAGTTGACGACGGGAATGTGGAACGTATCGCAAACATCCACCAGGCGAATCATCTTGTCGCAGGCCGCGACGTTTGGAGCTCCGCCGCCTTGGCGAGGATCGTTCGCGATAATGCCGACCGGGCAGCCGTGCAGGCGCGCGAGTCCGGTCACCACGGGACGGCCGTAGTAGCGCCCGATTTCGAAGAACGAGTCGCTATCGAGGACGAGACCGAGGATTCGACGTACGTCGTAGCTCCGGCGCCGGTCGCGCGGAATGATGGAGAGCAGTTCCTCCTCGCGGCGACCGGGATCGTCAGTAGGAGGCAGGCAGGGCGGCGCTTGCCAGACGTTCGAAGGCAGGTACGAGAGAAAACGCCGGATGGTGGCGAAAGCCTCCTCTTCGGTGTCGACTTCGTTGTCGACGACGCCGCTGCCGCGAGCGTGAATTTCGTGGCCGCCGAGTTGTTCTTTGGTGACCTTTTCACCGACGCCGCGCTCCACCACCGGCGGGCCCGCCACGAAGAGCTGGCTGACGCCCCGGACCATTAACGAGAAGTGCGACGTGACGACGCGAACCGCTCCGAGTCCGGCTACCGGGCCCAGGCATGCGCCGACCACCGGAACTTCGCCGAGCATGGCCGTAATGGTGTCCCAGGCGGGATTGGCGGGTACGTAGGTGCGGCCGATCTGCTCGATGGTCTTGACGCTGCCGCCGCCTCCGGTGCCGTCGACGAGGCGTACGATGGGCATTCGAAGCCCACGGGCCAGTTTCTCGCCGTGCCCCATCTTGTTGCCGATCGACGCGTCGGCCGCCCCGCCCCGTACGGTGAAATCGTCTCCTCCGACCACGACAGGCCGGCCGTCGATCCGTCCGCTGCCGACCACAAAGTTCGAGGGAATGAAGGAGACAAGGTTCCCGTCGGAGTCGTACTTCGACTGACCGGCCAAGGCCCCGGCTTCATGGAAGGAGCCCGGGTCAAGGAGGCGGTCGATACGCTCGCGTACGGTAAGGCGCCCTGCAGTGTGTTGGCGCTCAACGTTGGCAGCGCCGCCCATCTGGCGCGCCAATTCCTCGCGCCGACGGATCTCGTCGATTTCTGGTTGCCAGCTCACGAACCATTCATTGTACGCATGACGGGCGAATCGGGATCTGTCATATTGAAGGGGCTATGGTCTCGACGAAAGACGCAAGGTGAAAGAACTCCAGGAAGTCACGTTTCCTGAACGAGTAAAAGAGATCGAGGAGATCTGCGGCGTAGCGATTCCCTACGAAGTGGATTGGGAGAGCATCAGCAACGACGCCGAGGCGCTCAACTTCATCAACAATATTTCCTGCCATCGGCTCAATATGGCATTGCGCGCCATCTGCCTGGATGACATGGGCAAAGAGGCAGTGCGCGAAGGGCTGAAGAAGATCAAGCTGAAGAATGTGAAGACGCCCGCTGAAATGAGCATCACTTTTGGCGAGGGCGTCCTGGAGATGCATTGCGCATACGCGTTGCGGACGGAAGGGATGTTCAGCGACAATGCCATCCGCCAGGTACTCGTGAAGAATCTGTGATGCCGCGGGGCCTGATCGTGCTCGCGTTTGCCGCGGCGGCTTCGCTCCGCGGCCAGATCCCCGATCTGAACTACGACGCTTCGGCGCCCCTGGGGATCGAGGAGAAGGTCGTCAAGGATTACGGGTTCGGGAAGCTGATCGACCTGTCATTCACCAGCCCACGCGGGGGTGGACGCGTCCCGGCCTATGCCGTGATTCCGTCGCGCAAGGGCGCTTTGCCGGGGATTGTATGGCAGCATTGGGGGCAAGGCGACCGGTCCAGTTTTCTGCCGGAAGCTTTCAACCTCGCGCGCCGCGGCGCCGCATCGATCATGATTAATGCTCCCTGGCTGCGTCCGGACAACAAGCCAACCGAGGGAGCGGAAGCCGACCGTGATTCGTGGTTGAACGAAGTGGTGGAGCTGCGGCGGTCCGCCGACGTGCTGGTGCAGCATTTCAATGTCGATCCCAAGCGGCTGGCGTACGTCGGCCACAGCTACGGCGCCACCATGGGCGGGCTGGTGGCCGTCTCGGAGCGGCGCTTCAAGGCGCTGGTGTTGATGGGCGGGTTTTCGAGGTACAGCAAGGCTGTCTTGAAGCGCGACAGCAGTGAGAAAGGGAAGCAGTGGGCCGGGGTTGTTTCAGTGATCGATAGCGACCGCTACATCGGCAAGGCAGCTCCAGCCGCTCTCTTCCTGCAGTTCGCTCGATACGACCGTTTTGTCGACGAGCAGCAGGCCAATCGTTACGCTGCCGCGGCGAGCGAGCCGAAGTTGGTCCGATGGTACGAAGGCGGGCACGAATTCAACGACGCTGCTTCCACCAGGGATCGCGAAGAGTGGCTCGCGAAACAGCTCGGGCTGCGTTAACTCTACTCGTGCCGCAGCGCCTCGAGGGGATCGACCACCGCTGCCCGTCGCGCCGGCATGAAGCTTGCGGCCAGTCCCGCGAAGGCCAGCAGCAGGACCACTAAAACGTATGTTTCAGGGTTGCCTGGTTTGACTCCGTAGAGCAGCGAGCCGAGGTAACGTGTCAGGCCGAGCGCGGCGGCAAGTCCGGCGAGCGCACCAAGCGAGACCAGCATGGCGCCCTCCTTCATGACGAGCCCGAGCACCGCCTGTGGGGATGCCCCGAGCGCCATCCGGATGCCGATCTCGCGGCGGCGCTGTGCCACTGAGAATGCCAGCACCCCGTAAACACCAACGATAGCCATCAGTAGCGCCAGGCCGGCGAACGCCGCGAGCAGGACGGTATTGAAGCGCGGGCTGGCCGTCATCTCGTCCATGTCTTGGCTCAGAGTCTGGAATCTTGTGAAGAGCCCCGGATGGCTGATCCTCAGTTCCGCGCGGAACGCGATCGCAACTGCACTCTCGGGAGCGAGGCTGCGGACGAGAAGGAGGAGTTCGGATGGTTCGACTTGTGTCGTGTCGTTGATCAAAGCTTGGGGTGCGGGTGGATGGTTTAGTCCGGCGTTCTTGGTGTCGGCGATCACGCCGATGACGGTCTTCCACGGATTCCCGCCGGTGCCGAGAATCTGCTTGCCCACTGGGCTCTCGCCGGGGAAGTAAGCGTGCGCGGCGGCTTCGTTAATCACCGCGACCGTGCCAGGATGGTGCGAGTCTTCGTCCGAGATGAAGCGCCCCTGTTTTAGCGCGACGCCGGACGCTTTCAGGTAGTCGGGACCAACTCCGCAAACGCTCACTGAGTCCCCACGATGGAATGGCTCCGGCAGCGGGCGGTCGGACCGCGAGAAGGTGATGAACATCATGCCGCCGGTGAGCGGAGTGCATTGCACGACCTCGGCGGCTTCGACTCCGGGGATGCGGCGCAGATCGGCGAGGATGTCAGGGGACGCTGGAGGCACCGCGGCGCCACGTATGGGAATGGAGACCGTGAAAAGGTGCTCCGGGCTGAAGCCCAGGTGATCATTGCGAAGATGCCACAGGGTTTCCAACAGGAGTGCCGAACCCGACAGAAGAACCACTGAGAGGCCCACTTCAAGCGCCACCAGGAAGCGGCGCATGACGAGTCGGCCGGCGCCCCCAGAGCGTCCGGCCTGCTGCAGAACGGATTGCAGATCGATCCGCCCGGCGCGCAGGATGGGTAGCCCGCCAAAGACTGCGCCCGTGACCAATGACACCAGGACGGCAATGGCGAAAACGCGGTAGTCGACCCCAACCTCACTCAAACGAGGCAGTTCGCGGCCGGCGAAGTGAACAAAGCTTCGCAAAGCGACTGCCACCAGGACAACCGCCGCACCAGTGCTTGCGGCGATGATCAATGCGATTTCGGCAAACAACTGGCGAGCCAGGCGGCCGCGACCGGCTCCGATCGCCGCCCGCACCGCCAATTCCTGAGCACGCGCCGACCAGCGGGCCAGCAGCAGGTTGGCTACGTTAGCGCAGGCAATGGCCAGCAGGCAACCGGCGGCGCCAATCAGAATGAGCAGCAGAGTTCGGACGCTGCCCGCGCGGTGTTCCCGCAGCGGCTCGATGACGACGCGGTTATCGGCACGATACATTCTGGGGGCATCGGCTTTCGAGGCCGCGAAGAGGACGGCGAGATCGGCTTGGGCCTGCGCCAGCGTCACGCCCGGTTTGAGACGTCCGTATGTGGCCCAGATGGACATGCTTCGGTCGTGATGCGTGGCGGTGGGCGAGACTGGCAGCGTGGTCAGCAGATCGACCTTGGCGTCCATGGGGTACTGGAATGAGGCAGGCAGCACTCCGGCGATGGTGTATTGCTGGCCGTCAAGCATCATGGCCGAACCGAGGACGTCGCGGCGCTGGTTAAAGTGATCCCGCCAGAAAGAACTTGTCAGCAGGACCGCCTTGGGACCATCCGGAAGTTCCTCGTTGGGCCAGAACGTGCGCCCCAAATCGGTGTGGACAGCGAACGCCTCCAGGAAATTTGCCGAAACTCTCGCGACGTGTACCTGCGCTGGATTCGTCCCGCCAAGAAGCATGGTTCCCGGCGGGTTCGCCTGAGTTGCGGCAAATTCCTGAAAAACGTGATTGTCGCGACGCCAGGCCACGTAGTCTGGCGATGGGACAAACTCCAGATTGCTGCTCGGGAATCGGATGGCGACCCATACCAGTTGTGAAGCGTCGGCGTAAGGAAGTGGCCGCAGGAAAACCGTGTCGGCTATGCTGAAGACCGCCGTGGCAGCGCCGATCCCTAATCCCAACGAGAGCACTACCGCGAGGGTGAACCCGGGTTTCGAACGCAAAATGCGAGCGGCATGGCGAACGTCCAGCGAAAGTTCCATGGCTCGTTATTAGACGCCGTAACGATCTGGAATTCCCCTGGGAATTTGCCTTTCCGTTTCGGGCCCCTCCGAGGACAAAAGCTGCTAATGGCGTGCCTTCACCGGCGCGACGGCGCCGCTGGCGAAGAAGCTCGGGGATCTGCTAACTCCGGCCGGCGCAGAATCGCCGGCAGGAGTTGAGCAGACTTATCACGCTGAACCGGGAGCCAGGCGGCCGGCTATAACTTTAGGGACGTCTCCTCATTTGTCCGATTCTTCCTGTTTGGCCGCTCCGGGATAAGGCTTGTTGCCCATCATCCCTTTCCACAGAATACGGTTGAACTGGCCGGGGTCGACGCGATCGGCGTCCGTGAAGTCCATACCTTTCATCACGCGGCCCCAATACTTTGCATTGTGGGACGGCCTGGGGACAACCAATCCGACAGGCTTGGGCGGCAGCAGCAGTTGGGTGTTGTAGAGAATCGGGGCGGGACCGGCGGCAAACTTCCACGCGCTCGGTGTGGTGTTGAAGATATCTGCCATCGGCCGGGCAAGCGCGTCGTTGAGGTTCATCGGCGGCAATCCGAGAACTTCCTCGATCGTTCGCACGAAGTTGATGGTGTTGTATGGAGTCGAAACCACCGCACCTTGCTTGACGTAAGCCCCCGCCACGAACGCGATGCTGCGGTGGGAATCGACGTGGTCGCCGCCATCCTGCGCGTCGTCTTCCACGACGAAAATCAACGTGTTGTTCGCATAGCGGCTATTCGCGATCTTTTCAATCAGCAAACCGACTGCATAGTCGTTGTCGGCCACTTGCAGGTCCGGAGTATTTACGCCGTCGATTGCCGCCGGTGGATAACCGCCATTGCCCGGCACCCAGTTTCCGGTGTGATCGTGCATGAGTCGAACGAGGCTCAATGCCGGAAGCCCTCCTACGGCATAACTGGAGTCGAACTCGCGCGCCCACTCCTTGTAGCGATAGAAATCAGGATATGCGTTATCAAAACCGCGGAAAAAGACATCGGTGAACGGAGCCAGGGACGCGTTGGACGGGATAGATTGAATCGTGCCTGTAGCGAAAGGATTGCGCGCCAGGGGAATGGTAAATACGGGGGTGTTATACCGGGTACAGTCTATGAAGAAACCATAGTTGCGGACGGAAAGCCCGGCACGCAGCGCCGAGTCCCACAGGCGTCCGGTATTCAAATCATTGTCCGGACCGTCCGGCGCGCTCACGTCGGCAGTGCCCGCCAAGACGTCGGGATCGCTGGGCGTGAAGGGGTTTGCCTTCTGACGTTCCGCGGCCGTCGCAATAGAGACGTTCACGTTGCGATTCACGCCCTCGGAATCCAACGCGAGACCTCGGTAACCGTACGCTACCGGGTATTGGCGCTCGACGAATTCCGTCGCCTGGGCAGCGGTTGTCCACGCCCAGCCATCATAGCTGACCTCGGCCGAATCCATGAAGTTGTCGAGCGTAACGAAGGTTCGTGCCAGATTGTGCAGGTTGGGCGTGATGGAGGCGCCGAATTCAGTCAAGTTGGGCTCCCCATTACCCAGCGGTTTGCCGGCGGCGGTAGTGAGGTCCCCTAGAATCTGGTCGTAGGTCCGATTTTCTTTGATGATGAAGATGACGTGCTGGACGCCTTTGCGCACTGCCGACATGATGGCGGCGTCGGCATCGCTCTCGGTGTTGGTGAACCGATTGTTCGCGATTACTTGCGCGGTTAGCGTCTCGAGTTGCGCGGCGTCTGGGCGCGCGAAGGTCTGCAGACCCGCTTTAGTGCGCTGCGGGTTGTATTGATTCGAGGGATTGCAATTGGGCGATCCAGGAGGGCCATAAATGCCGTAACACCACCCTGGATTCGGGCCCGTCGGCGTTTTTGAGTTGACCACGTAGACGGTCTTGCCGTCGCCGCTGAAGCTAACTGAGTTGGGATACCAGCCGGTGGGGATAAGGCCAATCACATGGTCGCCGCTGTTGGTTCCAGTCAGCGCAATAACGGAAATGCTGTTCAGGTTGCCGTCGGTTACGTAAAGCTGTTTCTCATCGGGGGAAAGGGTGACGCTGTTGGGATTCGCTCCTTTGTATTGCTTCAGCGACGACGGCAACTGGGAGGCCATTACCGGGATGGTTTCGATCACCGTGTTTTGGGCGGTGTCGATTACGTCCACCGTGTCCGATTGATCTTCCGCGACGTAAAGAAGCGTCTGAGCGGCATTCAGCGTCATCTTGTTGGGCTGGCCTTTCACTGGAATCCGCGCGATGACCGCGGGTATCCTGCCGAGGGTCACCACGTCGATCTCACGGTCGCGAAGGCTCGATACGTATGCCGTCGCGTTTGGAGTTGTGCCTTTGATGGCGACCCAGAAGGGATATTCGCCTCCCGGAACGCCCGATTTCGAGGGGTCGCTTTTGCCGGGACGGAGATCGAGCTCGGTTTGCTTGGACCACGTGACGAAGTCGACGGCGCTCTCACCCCGATTTAGGACCGTGATCGAGTCGTTGTAGTAGTTCGCAACGACCATCGTGTTGCCGTCGCTCGAAACGGCGATGCCGGCGGCGCAGGGCGTAACGGCCACCTGGCTATTAATCGGAACCGGTCCGTTGCTCGTTAAATTCAGACCGAGTCCGGAAACATGGCCGAGGGCAATCGGCGAGTTTCGCGCCTCCACCCACGACCCTTGAGTGTTAATAATTACGTGAATATTGTCCGAAGAACCACCAGACACGTAAAATGCGCCCTCGGAGAAGGTAATGCCATTATAGGTGTTCGCGATTGGGATCACTTGCCTGAGAGCCGGCGGGTTCTTGGTGATGTCGTAGATGAACACGTATTCCGTTGAGTCATTGAGCGACCACAATGCGGGAATGGTTGGGTGTTCCAGCTTGAAGACACGGTTGAACCCGCTGGTGAGCACCAGCAGCGTGTCGTGAGCTGGATTCACCGCCGTCGTGACTGCCTGGCTTGCCAGCCAGTCCGGGGTGTCCGCCAGCCCCGGGTTCATGGTCTGCATCGTAGCCCCCGGAGGCGCTAGCGGCGTGATCTGTTGGCCCGTGTTCGGCAGGGCCTGAGGTTGGGGCTGCGCTTGCGCCAGCGTCACCAGCATAATCGCAGGGAGGGACTTTCGGAGTATGGACATGATAAGAATTACTGAGATACTCCAGTAGTGCGAATGGCGCGCAAAAATTCTCAGCTCAACCTTGATTTGGTTTCAATCCGTACCGCCGGCTCCAGGCATGCCACTTGTGTGCAGGTTTGCACTCCACGAAAGTGGATGAAAGCAAAGGAGCCGCAGGCGGTTTCGCCTGTGCGACGCAATTCGACCCCTCGAACAAAGCCCGCGACGCACAGCCGAAGAATAGCGGGTGCAGCACGACCCCATGCATATGTTGAAGTATCTTTTCTAAATGGCCACTGCGCACATCAACGGGGTCGAACTTTACTACGAAACGGCAGGAGATGGCCCGCCGCTTCTGCTGTTGCACGGACTGGGATCAAGCACGCTTGACTGGGAATTCCAGATTCCCGACCTGGCGCGTTCGCACCGCGTCATCGCAATGGACGTACGTGGTCATGGCCGCTCCTCCAAGCCGCCCGGACCATACACCGTCGCCCAATTCGCGAAGGACGCAGTGGCACTCCTCGAAACGTTGCACGCCACACCGGCCGATATTGTCGGACTGTCGATGGGAGGCATGATCGCGTTTCAGATGGCGGTCGACGCACCGGCGTCGGTTCGCAGCCTCACAATCGTGAACAGTGGTCCCGCCATGATCCTCCAGACGTTCGGGCAGCGGATGCTCATACAGTCGCGGTTCGCCATGATTCGCCTGTTTGGAATGCGGGCTCTCGGCAAGATGGTCGCTGGCCCTCTTTTTCCCAATCCCGATCAGGCGCATCTGCGCGAGCGATTCATAACTCATCTCGCTGAGAACGATCCGCGGGCCTACCGGGCCTCGCTGCGCGCCATAGTTGGCTGGAGTGTCGCCGAGCGTATCGGCCAGATTCGCTGCCCCGTTCTCGTCGTCGCCTCGGATCATGACTACACGCCGGTAGCCTTGAAACAAGCCTACGTCGGGAAGATTCCAGGCGCCCGCCTGCGCGTCTTGAACGACTCACGTCACGCCGCGCCGCTCGATCAGCCGGATCAACTCAATCGCGCGGTGTTGGAGTTCCTCAGCGAGGCCCGATCTTAGCTAGTGCGCGTGCTCGTGACGGGTGTGCTCGTGAGCACCGCGCGTCTTCCGCGGCGACGCCATCTGCTGCTTCACCCAAGCGATAACCTCGGGCACGCCACTTCCGTTCTTCAGATTTGTGAACAGGAACGGTCGGGCGCCACGCATCTTGCGCGCGTCCCGATCCATCACTTCCAGCGATGCGCCAACGTACTGCGCAAGGTCCATTTTGTTAATTACAAGCAGGTCGGAGCGAATGATTCCAGGTCCGCCTTTCCGCGGGATTTTGTCGCCGGCCGCTACATCGATCACGTAGATGGAAACGTCCACCAGCTCCGGGCTGAAGGCCGCTGCCAGGTTGTCGCCGCCGCTCTCAACCATCACCAATTCGAGGCCTTCATGGAGCCGCTCCAACTCCGCAATGGCTTCCAGGTTCATGGAGGCGTCTTCGCGGATGGCGGAATGCGGACAGCCCCCTGTCTCAACGCCGAGGACGCGGTCGGCAGGCAAAGTCCCCTGACGAATCAGGAATTCGGCGTCTTCCCGCGTATAGATGTCGTTCGTCACCACGGCGAGATTCACCGCCGGCCACAATGCCTGGCTCAGTACGTGCACCAACGCCGTCTTACCGCTGCCCACGGGCCCGGCAACTCCGATGCGGAACGCGTTTCCAAAGGTCTTCTTCATAAATCAAAACAGGAAATACCGTTGCGCCATCGGCAGAATCGCCGCTGGTTCGCAGGTCAGCAACTCACCGTCCGCCCGTACCTCGTAAGTTTCCGGATCGACATCGATGCGCGGAGTCGCCGAGTTTCGGATCATGTCCGCCTTGCCAATTTTGCGGCAATTCCGCACCGGCACGAGGCGCTTGCGCAGGCCGAGATGGCCCAGGCGCGACAGCGATGCCTGCGACACAAACGTCAGTGAGGTGGCCTGGGTGGCCAGCCCGAACGACCCGAACATCGGGCGATACAGAACAGGTTGCGGAGTCGGTATGGAAGCGTTCGCATCCCCCATCATGCTCCAAGCGATGAATCCACCCTTGATCACCAGTTCCGGCTTGACCCCGAAGAATGCGGGGCTCCACAGAACGAGGTCTGCCAATTTCCCTGGTTCAACGGAGCCGATCTCTTGCGACACGCCGTGCGCGATAGCCGGGTTGATCGTGTATTTCGAAACGTACCGTTTGACTCGTTCGTTATCGTTGCGCGCCGAATCGCCCGCCAGCGGTCCGCGCTGCACCTTCATCTTGTGCGCCGTCTGCCAGGTTCGCGTGACCACCTCGCCGATGCGTCCCATAGCCTGCGAGTCGCTCGACATCATGCTGATGACGCCGAGATCGTGCAGGATGTCCTCTGCCGCAATCGTCTCCGGCCGGATGCGGCTCTCCGCGAACGCGACATCCTCCGGCACTTGCGAATTCAAGTGATGGCAGACCATCAGCATGTCCAGATGCTCCGCGATGGTGTTGACGGTCAGCGGGCGGGTTGGATTCGTGGACGACGGAAGAATGTTGGGCAGGCCGGCAATCTTGATGATGTCCGGAGCATGGCCGCCGCCCGCGCCTTCGGTGTGATACGTGTGAATGGTCCGGCCGCCGATTGCCGCAATCGTATCGTCGACGAATCCGGCTTCGTTCAGCGTGTCCGTGTGAATCGCAACCTGGACATCATACTCGTCCGCGACGTTCAAGCAGACGTCGATTGCAGCCGGGGTTGTGCCCCAATCTTCGTGCAGTTTCAGACCACACGCGCCGGCCTCGATCTGCTCGGCCAGCGGCGCGCCGGTGGCGGTGTTGCCTTTGCCGAGAAAACCGAAATTCAGCGGCCATGCCTCGGCGGCGCGCAACATCTGTTCGAGATTCCAGCGGCCCGGCGTGCAGGTCGTGGCGTTTGTACCCGTCGCAGGCCCGGTGCCGCCGCCGATCATCGTCGTGATGCCGTTCGACAAAGCTTCGTAAATTTGTTGCGGCGAGATGAAGTGGATGTGCGAGTCGATCGCGCCCGCGGTCAGGATCTTCCCTTCCCCGGCGATTACCTCCGTCGCCGCGCCAACCACCAGGTCCGGATCGACGCCCGCCTGCGTGTCGGGATTGCCGGCCTTGCCGATCTTGACGATGCGCCCATCCCGAACGCCGACATCGGCCTTCACGATGCCCCAGTGATCGATGATCAGGGCGTTCGTGATCACCAGGTCGAGCGCGCCATGCTCCGTTTCGCGGATGGCCGTCGAACTTTGACCCATGCCGTCGCGGATCACTTTGCCGCCGCCGAAGGTGATCTCATCGCCGTACACTGCGAAGTCGCGCTCCACTTCGACGATCAGCTCGGTATCGGCGAGGCGCACGCGGTCGCCCGTTGTCGGGCCGTACAGATCTGCGTAGGTGGAACGCGGGATTCGAACGCTCATGCCAGCTCTCCGTTCACTCGTCCCTGGTGCCCGTACACCGCGCGCTTGCCGGCGAACGCGGTCAGCGGCACCTCTTTTTCCTCGCCCGGCTCGAAGCGGATCGCGGTCCCGGCGGGGATGTCGAGCCGCATGCCGCGCGTCGCGTCGCGGTCAAACTCGAGTGCGCCGTTCACCTCGAAGAAATGGTAGTGGCTACCCACCTGGATCGGGCGATCACCCTGGTTGCGCACCGTTACGCGCGCCACCGGACGGTCCGCGTTTAACTCGATTTCGCCGTCCTCGAGGATGTACTCTCCTGGATGCATCGCGCCTCCTTATTGAATCGGGTCGTGAATAGTCACGAGCTTGGTGCCATCGGGGAACGTCGCTTCCACCTGCACCTCGTGAATCATCTCCGCGACGCCATCCATGACGTCGTCGCGCGTCAGGATGGAGCCACCCATCGCCATGATTTGGGCCACTGTCTTGCCGTCGCGGGCCGCCTCCAGAATCTCCGCCGAAAGGATTGCGACCGCCTCGGGATAGTTCAGCCTGAGTCCGCGGGCGCGTCGCTTGCGTGCCAGTTCCGACGCCGTGAAGATCAGCAGCTTCTCCTGCTCACGAGGGGTTAAATGCAATGCGACCTCCTTTATTAATGGACTTTGCGGGGAAGCGTGGCGACTCGGCCACAGAGATACCACTTGGCCGCTCTCCAGATCTCGACCAGTCCGGCGGCTAGAGAGCTTCCTCGAACGGCGACGCCACGAATTACGAGGCCGTGCACTCGCAACGAAGTTACTGCCCATATTACCTCAGTTCCCGAGAGGCGTTCCGTCAGGTTCTGCAGCTCGGATTCGAGGGTGCGCCAGTAACGGGCGGGTTCCCCGGCACGGCAAACGTAGCAGGAGGCGAAGTGATGAAATCGGCCCAGGCGTAAGGGCGAGGTCAGGCCGTCCAGTGGCTGCGCCAGGGTCCACCGTTCGATAGCGATGGGCTCGCCCGCAGCGTGCAGTTCGAACGAGTTGGACAGCAAATCGTAGGAGAAGCGCTCGCCGGAAGCCTCACGACCCGGGGCCACGCGGTCCCACCAGATGAGCGACGCGCGGGGCGCTAGCTCCATACGGACCGTTTGCTCGAAGCGGGAACCTGCGTAGGGAATGAGCTGGTCGGGCAGATATTCGAGGTAGGCGTCCTCGTCAACCCTGATGCTCGCGCACTGGGCGGCAACGCTGTCAGGTGAGCGGCTGCGATAGATTCGGGTCGCGCCCGTTGAGGTGACTTGCGCTTGGGCGCCTGGGCAAACGTCGATTCGCCAGGCGAGTTGGTCCTTGTCAAGGATGCCGCCGGAGAGGTTGTGGAGATGCACCAGCCGTTCGCCTGATGGCGTCTGAAAGCCGCGAACCGCGCGCCAGGGTGGCTCCTGTTGCTTAACGCGAACAATGGTTCCACTGCCGCTGGTTTCGAAGGACAGGTGTAACGTCGCTGGTTTCACCACCACCATCTCCATGTACGATATCGCAAGGAGGGACGATGCCTGATACCCTGCTGGGCGTTTCGGCCGACGAACTGCGTGCGATCAACAGGTCCTTTGGAGGGACCAGCCAGATCAACAGCACCATAGAATCCGTCTATCAATCGGCGTCCTATGTGCAAGGTTTCTGGGAGAAAGTGGCGATGGTCGTTCGCAGCATTGCCGGCGGGCATCTTTTCGATAACGGGAACAAGAGAACTGCCTTCGAGGCTGTCAAGCTCTTTAGGCAGCGCAACAACATCTTTACGGGCACTTTCGACCCTCAGTTGCGAGAAACAGTGCGTCTTGTTGCGATCCATGTGCTGACCGACGTTGGCGAAATTGCGAAAAGCCTCAGAGGCTTCTAGCTGAAAGCGGTCAGCTCATGAACAGGCGCGTGTGCAGCAGCGGGTGACGGCCCGATGCTACGTCCAACAGCGGCGTGAAACAGCTCAGTTGCGAGAGTTGAGCGGCTTGTGCGATGCGAACGATCGCCGGCTTGATATCCCATAGGATCTGGTGCGCTCTGGTCTGACCGAGCGGCAACAAACGCTGGCAGCACGAAACCAGGGCCGTTGCCGACTGCTGGAGGTACGCGGCCGCGGCAGACTTCGCGTCAATGTCCAGCGCGCCCGCCGTCAGTCCGAAAGAGGCGGCGAGATGCGTCTCGCTGGTGCTTTCGGAAGCCCGCTCGATGAGCTCAATCCTCGTCGCATGGGCGGCGAGATTCAGAAAACGGCGGCCCATCGCCGCCGAGGCGTCCCGCGATTCCCGCGCTAACTTGCGTGCGCCTAGCTCCTGGTTTAAGGCAATCCAGGCTTCAAGGTCGGCGCCACCTGCCAGTTCGCTGCTTCGCGCACAATACGCGGCCTCAATCGCTCCGGTCTCTTCCACGTAGTCGAGAAGGACCTGTTGCACGCCGTCGGCGTCAAGCATGCCCCATTCCACCAGCGATTCCAGGCCGAAGGAATGCGCGGCACCACCAACCGGTAGTGCGCTGTCGGCAAACTGCTGCAGGCGCAAAAGCGCCGTTAGATCCATGGAGGCCATGATACCGTCGAGACTCATTCACGGGTTTTATGGGAGAGATCCAAATGATTGTTTGACACTCGACCCTGCAGATGTCGATAATTCCCCAAAGGCCTATGTAGGTCACTCACCGTCAGAGTCATTAGCCCCCGGTTGGGCGTGCACTGTCCACAAACCACGAGGGGGGTTCAATGAATTTATCCGGAAACAGGAGAGTCCTATTCACGGTTGCGGTCATGCTGGCCATGGCCTGGAACGCCTATCCACAAGCCACGACATCGTTGCGCGGTAATGTTTCCGACTCGCAAGGTCTTGCACTTCCTACCGCGGCTCTCACGCTGACCAACATCGAAAACGGTACGGTCCGGAAAGTTGTATCGGATGCCGTGGGCGCGTTTGCCTTTCTGCAGGTTCCGCCGGGAACCTACCGGATCACGGCGGAAAAGCCGGGGTTCGTCACGGCGACCCGCGACCACGTCGAGCTCCTTGTAAATACTCCAGCGACGCTGGACCTCCAACTCGGGGTCGGTTCCACAACCGAAACTGTCAATGTCGTAGCGGAGGCAAGCACCGTCAATACTGTGGATGCGTCGGTTGGAAATCCTCTCAGCGAACGACAGGTACGGCAGCTCCCGCTGCAGACACGCAACGTCGTGGAATTACTCAGCCTGCAGCCCGGCGTGACGTCGGACGGCGAAGTGATGGGCGCGCGTCGCGACCAGAACAACATCACGCTCGATGGCTCTGATGTCAACAACAACCAGAACTCCGGCCTGGTCGCACAGAATACGACGACAGGCACAGGTGGTTTTCAGGGGTCGAATGCCAACGGAGCAACCACGAACGCCGGGTTCAACGCCGTTCTGCCCATTCCTCTCGATTCCGTGCAGGAGTTTCGAGTCACGGTAGCCGGCGAAGGGGCCAACATGGGGCGCTCCTCGGGCGGCCAGGTCGCTTTGGTGACGAAAAGCGGTTCAAATCAATTCCATGGCTCTTTGTACGAATACAATCGCAACACCTTCACCGCCGCGAACACCTGGTTCAACAACCAGGCGGGGGTGCCCGGCCAGCCGCTGGTTCGAAATCAGTTCGGTGGGTCGGTGGGCGGGAAGATCATACGCGACCGCCTGTTCTACTTCTTCAACTACGAGGAGCGGACCGACGCGAGCGGCGTCTCTCAGGTTCGCGCAGTGCCTTCGGACACGCTACGGCAAGGTATCCTGAGTTTCCAGGCGGCTGACGGCTCAATTCAGACGCTCACACCGGCTGAGATCAAGGCGCTCGATCCGCTTCACCAGGGCGTAAATTCCAGCATCCTGAAAGTCCTGAATCAGTTTCCGGCGGGCAACGCGCCAGCGTATGGACAGGACGGTGGATTGAACTTCACCGGATTCCGCTTCAACGCCCCGAGTCATCGCAACGACCGCGCGATCGTCGCCAAGATCGACTACCATATCGATACCCAGGGCAAGCATACCCTGAGCGTTCGCGGGACCTTGGCGGACAATACCGACGACGTTATCCTGGCGCAGTTTCCCGGCGAGCCGCCGGCATCCACTTTGCGGGATAACAGCAAGGGCGTTTCGGCGCAATACACCTGGATCATCCAGCCGAACCTGATCAACGTCTTCAATTTCGGCTATACGCGTTTTGGGCAGGCGATGTCCGGCGCCACCGGCCCCGTGCTCTTCTTTACGGGCATCGATTCGCTGCAGAACTACAATGCCCGCCCTTTTGGCCAACGTCTGCCGACGCTCAATCCAACGGATGACTTCACCTGGATTAAAGGCAAACATACGATCACGGCGGGCTTTAATGGCCGCTTTATTCACAACGACACGTCATCTTTTGCGAATTCATTCGCTCGCTACGGCTATGGCGCCACGGAGTTGATTGGTCTCGGGGCCGATATCGACAACGCCGTGACGGCTTTCATCCAGCAGCGTTCAGGCAACCCCAACGCGCAGCTCGCCGATCCGACGTCGGTGGCCAACGGGATGGGAGCGCTGTTCGGCTTGGTAAATGACGATTTTCACACCGACCTTTTCGATAAGAACGGGACTCCGCTGCCGCAGGGCACCCCGCAAGTGCGCGCGTTTGTCGAGCACGATTACGCGCTGTACGTCGGCGATACTTATCGCGCGACTCGCGACCTGACGCTATCGATCGGGTTGCGCTGGGAGAATTTCCGGCCGCCGTATGAGAGCAATGGTTATCAGGTCGCGCCGACCGTCGGACTCAATCAATACTTCGCTGAGCGGAGCTATCTGCAAACGCTCGGGGTGCCGCAGAACGCCATGCCCGATTCAATTCTCAGTTGGGACTTGAACGGACCGGCCAATGGCAAGCAGACCTGGTGGAGGCCCGACAACAAGAACTTCGCCCCCCGAATTGGACTGGCTTACGCGCCTTCCGACCACAGTGGATTGCTCGGTAAAATATTCGGCAAACACGGGGCTTTCCGGGCAGGCGCGGGGATTGCTTACGACCGCTTCGGCAGCGATCTTATCGCTCAGTACGATCAGTTCGGGTCGATTGGGCTGGCGACCGCCGGCAACTTCAGCGATTCCTACAGCTTCAGCACCAGCCAGCGCTACAACGGAGCTCCGCCTGCGCTCGCTGCGCCGCCGGCCGAAACGTTCCCCTATACTCCGCCGAGCATCGCGGCCATCGCCGGTGAATTTCTCGGCATATCGCCGGATCTGAAGCCACCATATTCGTACCTGGTCAATGCGAGCTTCGCGCGCGAGATTCCCGGCAAGATGACCCTGGAAGTTGGCTACGCGGCACGTCTCTCACATCGGCTCCTGATGGAGGGTGACGTCTACACGCCGCTTGAATATTTCAAGGACCCGAAGTCAGGCGTAACTTGGGAACAGAATGCGAATATCGTGCGCGGACTGTACGACGCGGGCTTGACGCCGGCCGCCGTTCAGAAGAACCCCAGCCTAGTCCCGAAGCTGCCGTTCGTGGAAGACATGTGGCCGGGACTCAAGAATGCTGACTTTCCCGGCAGCGCGTCCGCCAACTACTTCAACTGCGTTTACGGCGATTACAATGGCAGCTTTCTCGATTGCCTGCACGCGGTGGATCGCAATACGACAAGCGGCTATGTGAACGGCCAGTGCCTCTCCGTGTTCGGATGCTACACCTTCTTCCCGATTCAGGGCAGTTCCATGCCGACCTGGATGAACGCCGGTCGCGCGGTCTATCACAGCCTCAGCGTGTCGCTGCGCCGCGCCTACAGCAACGGTCTTTCGTTCGACTTCAACTACACCTGGTCGCATTCTCTCGACCTTGGGTCGGCCGCGGAATCGGGCGCCGGGCCGCAAGGGGCGGCGATCCAGAACATCTTCAACATCGGCGAATTCCGAGGCTCGTCCGATTTCGACATCCGGCACAACATCAGCGCGAATTTCCTCTATGAGCTGCCGTTTGGCAAAGGCAAGCCGTTCTTCGCCAACGCGCCGAAGTGGGCAAACCAGGTCATCGGCGGATGGCAGCTTTCGAGCGTGATTCGTTATCGGACCGGTTTGCCGACCGCCGTAGCCGGCGACCTGGCCTACAACGCCAACTATTGGCTGAGTTCCCTGGCGATTTTGACATCGCCGGTGAAGACGGGAGTAACCATCGACCAGAACGGTAATCCCAGCATCTTCGCGAACACGAACGCGTCGAATTCGTTTGCGGACGAATTGCCGGGGCATAGCGGCACTCGCGCGGCCATCCGGCTCGCGCCCATGTTCAACACCGACATCACGCTGGCGAAATCGTTCCGCCTGCCGTGGGAAGGCCAACGCATTCAGTTGCGCGCCGAGGCTTTCAACGCGTTTAACAACGTGAACTTCATTAATCCCAGCCTGTCGCTGATTTCGCCCCTTACGTTTGGAGAATTTCAGAACGTGATGGATCCGAGGACGATGCAGTTCGCTCTACGATACGAGTTTTAGATTGCCCGGAATCGGATCGTTGGCCGCATGTTCATCCCATCCAAGTTCCGATCGGACGACGTCGAAGAAGGCGCTACGGTTTACGTCCTGTCCCTGAAGCCGGCTGGCGAGAATATCGGCGGTCGCGAGGCTTCGGCTCGCGGTCACGTACCCAGCATCGTGGATCAGGTCGTAATTGCCCCACCGGCTGCGGTAAAGACCTTGGCGATTCCATCGCACGGCCGTATAAAGGGCCTCGTTGATCGCGCTAAGGTCGAATAGGGAGGCATACAGCTTTGCGATATCGCAGCAGACACGGGCGAAGTACGTGATATTCGGCCCGTGCCAGGTTGAACGCAACGGCTCGGGAAGCAGGCCGAAAAAGTTCGAGATGGCCAGCCGGGTGGGACCCTTGAATTTCGCATAGCTGATCATCGGGCAGCCGCGGTGCTCCAGGAGGATCGTTGGGACGAACAGCCCGGGAGCGCATTCCTCACTGGCGTCGTCCCAAAACGCTTCGGTGACGTTCAGGTACTGAGCGCCATGTCGGGCCATCACTTCTGTCAGACCGGTTCGCCGTAGGTAATCCGCGTCCTGCTGCCGAATCCAGGCGCGATTCTCCTTCGCCTGCGTTTCCCAGTCGAACTTGGCGTCACCCAGGTTTCGGCTGCTGGTGTGCCCTTCTACGATAATGGCCTTCGCCGGCAATGCGCTGAGTAGCAGATCGAGAGCGGCTGGGTCGGTATAGGTGCCTGTGGCGTAGCCATGCCAGGTGACCTTCACGATTACACGGTCAGGCTTTGCTGCGGGAAGGAGGTGTTCCAGCACGTCTGACATGGCTGCCCGGTCCGGCACCGACGCAATCATGCCGCAACCCACGGTCCACGACTCCCGTTTCGCCGGGCCGCTACTCTTCGCTGATCTCACCCGCGCGGCCTCACGCGCCCGCTTCTCGTTCCATAAACGCGTGACGCGCTGGGTGAGCCACGCCGTTAGGCCGGGGTGCACGGCAGGAGGTTCCACGACCCGCCAGTCGCGCGCGTCCGAGTGGTCCCGCTGGAAATTCTGAAGGATCACCTCGGCGTACCCCACGTGCTCAGTTCGCCATTGGGTTTGGGGGAGGACGATCCAGGTCAGCGGCCTCTGACGGCACTCCTCCAGCGCCGTCAAGAGAAATGGCGTGGCATGGCGGATAAAGCCGACCGCGCCGGCGGCCATGCCGAGCCGCTCCCAGATGAGCCGCATCAACCGGTAGCTTTGGGCCCGCATCGCCGCGTCGCCTTGTCCACTCGCGGCCAGAAGCAGGCCTGTGCGTTGAGGTGATTCCACCGCCCGGGCGACGCAATCGGCAAGGCACTCGACCAGCAGCGGATGGCCCGGATCGACATCGTCGTGATGCATGGCAACGTTGGGATAGCGGCGCCGCCATTCGCCTATTGTTCGCCCCAGAGCCTCTCGTTGCAACAGGTTTAGATCGAGGGCTGTGGGCAGGATGAAGACTTCGTTCGTCCCTTCGGGAAGAGCGACATCATCGCCGATAGGAACCAGCCGAACCACTGGTTCGAAGCCGAAGATCGGCGCGCAGGACGCAGCAACTTCCCGTGCCTGAGCTTCGGCTGCGGTCCAGGAAGGTTCGTGCGGCGACAAATCTGTCGCCAGAAGGATTGCGCTACCGCAGCTTGCCGCCGATGCGTCCGTATTTCACCATCGTCGCCAGAACATCCACCATGGCGCGAACCGCGACCAGTGCCGTGATGTCCGAAATATCGTATGGGGGCGAAACCTCAACCGCCTCCATTGCCACGATACCCTCTTTCGCGACGCCTCGCAGGATGGCCAGGGCTTCACGGGGAAGAAAGCCGCCAGGCTCCGGCCAACCCGTTCCAGGCACGAAGCCGGCGTCGACGGAATCGACGTCGAACGAGAGATAAACCGCGCTGGCCCCTTTCCACGCAACCTCCAGCGCAATCTCAACGGTCTTGTCGATGCCGATGCGTTCAATATCCTGGATCGTGAGTACCGTGGAACCGCGCTCGCGCCCTTTCTTCACTCCGGGCCGCGGAACCTGCCATCCGCCGATTCCCACCTGCACGAGATTGGTCGGTGGGCAATTGGGGATGTTCGTGGCGTGGAACCAGGGACACGTGTGCATGATCTCGTCCATGTCCTTTTCCTGGGTGTCGATGTGCCGGTCGAGGTGGATGATGCCCACCTTGCCCTCAATGCACTGCGCCACGCCGCGCGCGCACGGGAAGCCGATGGAGTGGTCGCCGCCCATGATCATCGGCAGCGCCCCTTGTGACAGCACATGCGCGACGCCCTTGGAGATCTGATCGTGACTCTTGGTGATGTTCGCGGGACAGAACACGTCGCCGATGTCGCACATCTTCAGCGATTCGCGCAGGTCGACGCCGAGCTCGAAGTTGTACGTCGTGTATAGCGACGAAATCCGCCGGATACCTTGCGGGCCAAATCGCGTGCCGGCGCGGTACGTGGTTCCAATGTCGAACGGAACGCCCATGAATGCCACGTCATACTCGCCGACCTTGCGCACGTCCTCGAGATAGTGCGTCTTTAGGAATGTGTTGATGCCCGACCAGTGCGGCAGCTCGCCGCGCTGGAAGCAACTGATCTCGGTTTTATCCTGGATGGAATCGACGCATTCGAGGCCGTATTCCTTTCCACGCTTTACTTCCGCTTCCCACTGCCTGGAAGGAATCTCGCTCTCTGCGCGGAGGGCCCGCATTCCTTCGAGGTCAGGCAGGGACAGTTCTCTCGTGTGTTCCCGATGCTTCGGGGCATGGTTTTTATAGAAGGACATATTTCGTTGGTTTAGTTGTGAACGGCGATGAAGGTGGTCTGCTCGACCCGCTCAATCAGTCCGGTAATCGTCTCCTCGTCGCCGGTCTCAGGCACTGCAATGTCGAGTACCACTTCAGCGCCGGTATCGCGATCGTCAGGGCGTCCAAGCGCAATGACTCGTGTTGCCAGTGTGACTGCTTCACGCGGGTTGTGGGTCACGAACAGGATTGTCGTGCCGGTCTCGCGCCACAGCTCTTTGATCAGGCGTTGCATGCCGCGGCGCGTTCCTGGATCTAGGGCGCTGAACGCCTCGTCCATCAACAGGATCTTCGGCCGCATGATAAGCGCCTGCGCAATTGCGACACGCTGCTGCATGCCGCCGGAAAGCTGATGGGGATACTTAGCCGCGTCCGATTCGCGAAGTCCCATGTGCCGCAGGTAGCGAATCGCCTCCGCCCGGAATTCCGCTCGCCGCGCCCGCCGTTTGAGAAAAACGCCGCCGAAGAGGCCAATTTCGGTCACTTCCAGCCCGAATGTGATGTTCTCAAGCACGGTCCGATCGGGGAATAGCGAGTATTTCTGGGGCACGTACCCACAGTGGCGGTCGGGCTGCGTTCGCGGGCATCCCTCCACCAGCACTTGCCCGCTGGTGGGCATCTCTTCAGCCAACACCAGGCGCAATAACGTGGACTTTCCGCACCCTGTCTGACCGACGATGGAAACAAACTCGCCGGCGCCGATGTCCAGGTTGATTCCGTTGAGCACCCGCTTTGCGTGACCGTATTCGACGCACACGTTTTCAGCGCGGATGATGGCCTCCGTCGCGGGAGTCGCTTCAATACGTTCAGGAATTACTTGTGTCGCCGCCATCTGTTGAACTAAGCCTCCTGAAACCACGGATGCAATTTCCGATTCAAGGTACGCATCCCAAAATCCACCAGGAACAACAGGAGCGCGACCCACAACACGTAGGGAATGATCGTATCCATGCCCATGTGGCGCCGCAGCAGCGCGATGCGATAGGCTAGCCCGTCGGTCGAGGCGATCATCTCGCCGGCGAAGAGAAACAGCATCACGGCCTTCAGGTTGAGACGCATGCTATTCAGCACGCGCGGCCAGATCTGTTTCAGCACGATGCGGTACGTTACGGAGAAGTCGCCCGCGCCGAGCGTAAAGCCTTTGACGATCTGTTCCCGCGGCACGCCACGCGTCAGATTGAAGGCATCCAGAATGATGGTAGGAGCCACACCGATCACAATCAGCATCACCTTTGCCAGCTCATCAATGCCAAAGGCAATGAACAGGATCGGCAACAACGACAGTGCCACGATCTTGTCGAAGAACAGGACGAAGCGCAGGAAAAACGCTCCGATGTGCGGGAACATGCCCATATGTAAGCCGAGCATGACGGCGGGAAAGAGCAGGGCCATGCTTAACAAAAAGCGGCGGCCCGTTGCTTTGGTGTCCTTCCACAGCATGCTGCTTTGAATTCTGGCGAACAAGCTCTGCTGACCAGCGGCCGCGGCGACCTCATCGTCTTCCGCAGGCTTGAGTGTGGCGTCGGCGAATCCCTGCACCATTTGCTGGATGGTCGGCATCACGCGATCGTCCGGATTGTCGCGATGCCGGTCGCGCGAGACCCAGAAGTAACTCGAAACGCCGGCAGCGAACAGGAGCCAGGAGAGCATCCAGACCGTTGCGCGATTCGGTTGCGCGTGAATCCGGAGCAGGCTCATAGCTTTCCTCCCGCGGCCGCTTGCATGTAGGTTGCGTCGAATCGCAACCGCACGCGATCGGATTTGCCCTGGATCGACCCATCGGGAAAACGAATCGCCACGTCGTCTGGCGACTTCGTCTTCTCGCCCAGCAGGCCATGCGCGAAACAGAACTGCCGGACCAGTTCCATGGTCTTCTTCAATTGGTCAGACTTGCCCATGTCGTAAGCTGCCTGCGCCGTGTAAAACATGTGCGTTGTCGAGAGCTGTTCTTTATAGGACGTCAACGAATCCTGCGACGCCTCCGCAATTCCGGTCAGAACCTTGTCTTGTTGCGGACCCGGTTTCGACATCTGCGCCATCATGTCGTACCATGCCCCGGCGACCGCCTTAGCAAACCGCTGCCCGGAACCGTCGGGACGATTCAGTACCTCCGTTCGGACGACCAACAAGTCAAGTATCTCGCCCGGAATCTTCGACGAATCAAAGACGCTTGTGATCCCCTTGCCTCTGAGGATCTGCGAGACGAGCGGCTTCCACGTAACCACCACCTCCTGGCTCGTATCGCTGAGAAAAGCTCCCGCGATGTCGGAATCGGAGGTGTTGACGAATTTAACGCGCTTTAATTCACCAGCGAGGTTGTTGAGCGCCATAGCTCGCTCGAACAAGTACTGCGAGACGGTCTTCTCGACCAACAGAACGCGCTTGCCGGGAATTTGCGCAAGCCCGATGTTGTGTCGGACCAGCACGGCATCGTTGCCGTTCGAATAGTCACCGATGATGACAGCAGTTGTGTCCACGCCCGAGGCCGCGGGCATGTCCAGAGCTTCCATGTTGGTCATCGCGCAGGCGTCTATGTTTTTCGCCACGAACGCGTCCAATGAAGGCGCATAGTCGAAGCGCTGCACTTTGATCGCAACACCGTACTTGTCGCCCCATTTTTTGAGAATCCCCGACTTAGCCATGTACTGATAGGGATTCCATCCGACATAGACCGACCACCCGAGAGTGAACGTGGAAGGGTTTCCAGCCGCCGTAGCGATGCCGGTTAAGCAGAACAGTAGTGAAAGGGGTAGAAGAGACCTTCGCATTTTCAACCGTCCGTGCAGCGCGGCACGAAGCCGGCATACATGGCCGATTGAATCTTTACAGTATAGCGCAATCGCGCTCAGGTTGCGGCAAAGAACCGGACAGGCTGAAGCCTGTCCCACAAGCTACGCGATGATGTCGTGAATCACGTTTCCGGCGACATCCGTAAGACGGAAATCGCGGCCGCTGTAGCGATAGGTCAGCTTGGTGTGGTCGACGCCGAGCAGATAAAGGATCGTCGCGTGGATGTCATGCACGTGGACTGGCTTATCGATGGCCTTGAAGCCGAAGTCGTCCGTCGCGCCATAGATCGTCCCGCCCTTGACCGCGCCGCCGGCCAGCCACATGGTAAATCCGAACGGATTGTGATCACGTCCGCGCTTGGCCTGATTCGGCATGCCGCCGACTTCACGAACGGGCGTACGGCCGAACTCGGAACCGCACACGACTAGCGTGTCTTTCCACAGGCCCCGCGTCTTGAGATCGCGGATAACGGCTGCAAACGCCTGGTCCGAATTCTTGGCGTTCACTTTGTGCGCGAAGATGTCGGCGTGGGCGTCCCACGGGTCGCCTTTCGAATAGTAGAGCTGCACCATGCGCACACCTTTTTCGATCAGGCGCACCGCCATCAAGGCGCCACGTGCCACATCGCCGGGCCCATACATGTCCAGCGTTGCCTGCGATTCCTTACGGATGTCAAAAACGTCCGGCGCTTCGGTCTGCATGCGGTACGCCGTTTCCATGGACTTGATGACGGCGTCCACCTGCTGATCGCTACCCGCGTCCTGGGCACGGATCGCTTCGAGTTTGTCGAGGAGATCCAGCTCGCGACGTTGCTCGGTTTGCGCGAACTTGGGGTTGTTGACGAAGTTGAGGATCTTCTTGGGATCGAAGCCCTTCTCGATCACAACCTTCTTGGGCTTTTCCTTGCCATCTTTATCCTTCTCAACAGGCTCGTCGGTTTCTTCCTTGGCATCGGGATCGGTGACCACCCGCTTGTTGGATATGTACGTTCCCTGATTAATCGCGGGAAGGAAACCGTTACTCCAAAGCGGGGGACCAACCGTGGTCGGAATCTCGGGGCACAGCACCACGAAACCAGGAAGATTCTTGTTGTCGGTGCCGAGACCATAGGTGAGCCAGGCGCCCATGGACGGCCGCCCAGCCTGATTCGCGCCGGTATTCAACATCAGGCATGACGGTTCATGGTTGGGGATTTCCGTGTAGACGGAGCGAATCCAGCAGATGTCATCGGCCACTTCGCCCAAGTGAGGCCAAAGCTCACTGACGTCCATGCCGCAGTGCCCGTACTTCTTGAACGTGAACGGCGACTTCATCAATTCGCCGGTCCTTCGCTCAGTGGCGATCGACCCGCCGGGCATCGGCTGACCGTCGTACTTTGCGAGCGCCGGTTTCGGATCGAAGGCATCGATGGTCGAAAGGCCGCCGTTCATGAAGAGGAAAATCACGCGCTTTACGCGCTGCGGATAATCGAGCTTCGCAACACCAAGGCCCGTTTCGGAGGTCAATCCGGCTTTCAACATCGATTCTCCGAGCATGCCGGCGAAGGCCATCATGCCAAAGCCATTGCCAACCCGCCGCAAGGCGTCTCTTCGAGTGACGGGATTGCTTGATTTGTGAAAAGACATAGGATTGGGCTCCGTTAATTGACGAACAGAAACTCCGTGGAGCTAAGCAGCAGCTTGGCATAGCGGCCCCACACCGTCGGGTCGTACTTGATTTCGGATGGCTTCGCTGGTCCGCGCCGCACGCCGGGAACGCCGGCCATCATGCCCATTCCCATGTCGGCGTTCGGATTGGCGGGCATTTCCGCGCCATCCGCGCCCGCGGAAGTTTCGGCCGAGGCGTCCACCACTTCCTCTTCTCCATGCTCCTTGGCTTTATCTTTATCTTTCTCTTTTTCTTTTTCCTTCTCCTTCGCCCGAACCTTGCTTTCTTCGTACTCCTTCAGAGGCTCGGTCTTGAGATACTCCAGCCCGGCCTGGATCTCAGACTCCTTCGGATCGCGGCCGTACACGAGACTGTAGAGCTTGCGAATGCGCGCGCGGTTATCAGCTTCCGCCGCAGCCCGTTTGTAGAGCGCTTCCGCCTCCAGTTGCACGAAATCGCTGTTCATCAGGAACAGCCGCTGCAAAGGAACCGTAGTCGTGAACCGTTTCTCGGCGCTCATGTTTGGCGGCGGAAAATCGAATAACTGGAGGTAGGCGTCGAGCTTGTAACGGCTGACGCGGCCATAGACCGTGCGGCGATGGAAGTCGGGCGTGAGGTCCTTGGAAGGCCCTCCGATTGAGCCATCCAGATCTCCGGCCACCTGGAGAATCGAATCGCGCAGCTCTTCCGCATCCATTCGCTTGCGGCTGGCACGCCAATAGAGGCGATCGCCTGAATCCTTCTCCGAAGCGCTTTCGTCGTCGGCGGTGGAGAGCTGGTAGACGGCGCTCAGCATAATCTCGCGCTGCAGCTTCTTGATCGACATCCCATTCTTCACGAAATCGCTCGCCAGGTATTCGAGCAGTTCGGGATCGGTTGGACGCTCACCGCCAAAACCGAAGTTGCTGGGCGTGTCGACAATACCAGCGCCGAAATCGCCTTTCCAGACGCGATTGACGATGACACGCATGGCGATCGGCTGTTTGACGATCAACTCCGCGAGTTGCAAACGTCCGCTTCCCTGATCGAGCGGAATGGGATCGGATTCCGAGAAGATGCTCAGGAAGTGACGTGGAACCTCGGCGCCGAGGGTTTCCGGATTTCCCCGGATCGCCAACTGAATGTTGACCGGTTTCGTGGAATCCTTCACGCCATGAATGAAGGGATAGTACGGATCGATTTTCTTCTTCAGCGCAGCGATGTCGTCCTGGAGCGACTTCAAACGCGCCTGTGACTCCGGTCCGATGCGGCTTTCCAGGCCCCAACCTCGGAACATCAGGACCCCGGGCGTCATTTTCCGCGGGTCCATCTCCACCATGTCGTTGGGGTCTTCATTGTCCTTGATCTCGCGAATGAAGATCTCCGTCCAGAAAGCAGTCTGGTCGTCGGGGAGGCTCTTCAGCCGCAGCAGTGCTCCGGGATTGAAGTCTTTGTTTGAGACAAAATTGCTTGGCTTGTCGGTTTGCTTTTTGGGCTTGGTACCGTCGACGTCCTTGTCCATGATGACGCGATTCTCTACTTCAATCGAGTCACTGGCCACGGTGACGTCAACGATCTCCTGCTGCAACTTGTCGGCGAGTTTCTGAGCTTCAGCTTTTGTGCCGCCGCCCTTTTTCATCAGGGCCTGCCACGCGTCCTTGTTGTGGTATCGGACGGTGGGCTTCGCCATGTACTTGATCCATCGTTCGAGCAGTTCGTAGTCCAGCCGCCGATCGTTCACTACGAGCGGGATGTCTTTCTTCTGCTTGCCGGTAACCTCCCAAACACCCATCAGATAATTCGAGGTCTGCAGCGAAAGCGAACGCGCGAGCTCACCCCTCAAATCCTTCTGAAGATCCTGAAGGATTCGCTCCTTCTCGTCGATTTCATCCTCGGTCTTCTTGAACTCATCGACGACCTTCTTCGGCGCCTGCGGGTACTCCTCATAAACGGTGTTGAAGAACACGCCGGCGAGACCGTAGTAATCGGTCTGGGGAATCGGATCGTACTTGTGGTCGTGGCAGCGCGCGCATTGCACGGTCAAACCGAGAAAGCCGCGCGTAACCGCGTCCACGCGGTCGTGACGCTCGTCGGCACGAGTGACCTCGTTCGAGCCGTTGTCGTAATACCAGGGTCCGAGGCCCAGGAAACCGGTAGCGGCGAGCATCTTGTACCGGACTTTGGGGCCCATCAGGTCACCGGCCAGTTGGGCCTTCACAAACTGGTCGTAGGGAAGATCGTCATTCAAGGCGCGAATCACCCAGTCGCGATACGCCCAGGCATTCGGGTAGGGGCGGTAGCCGCGAGGATTCGGATTCAGGCTGCGGTAATCGTCCTCACCATAGCGCGCCACGTCGAGCCAGAGGCGGCCCCAACGCTCGCCGTAATGGGGGGACGCCAGAAGCCGGTCAACCACCTTGGCGAAGGCGCTTGGTGAATTATCGTTCTCAAACGCTGCCTCTTCTTCCGTCGTAGGCAGCAGACCGGTGAGATCGAGTGACGCGCGGCGTATCAGATCGTGCTTGGTGGCCGGGGCGACCGGCTTGATCCCTTCCTGTTCCATCCGGGCCAGAACAAAACGGTCGATATCCGTTTTCGGCCACTTCGTGTCTTTCACAGCGGGCACTGCAGGATTCTTCAGCGGCAGGAACGACCAAAAGTTGCGGCGCTCCGGTGAAATTACGTACTTCCCGTCTTTGCTCGACGTCACGGCGGAGACCGTGCTGGCGGGCCAAATTGCGCCGGCCTTGACCCACGCTTCCAGGTCAGCGATCTCCGACGCCTTGAGTTTGCTGCCGTAAGGCATCTTCAAGGCCGCGTCGGTTTGCCGGACGGCTTTGATAAGCAGGCTGCTGTCCGGGTCGCCTGGAACGATCGCCGGACCGCGCTTCCCGCCTTTTTTCATCCCGTCTAAGGTGTCGAGACGAAGGCCGCCGAGTTGCGAGTTCGTGTGGCAACCGAAACAGTTGTTGGCGAGAATCGGCCGGATTTTGTTCTCAAAGAATTCCGGCGTGCCCTCATTCACCGTTTCCGCGGTTAGCGAAAAAACTGTGGCGAGCACCGGGAATAGAAGCAGAAGCTTTAGCGAGCGCATGATTCCCTTGTTCTAATGTTGTATCAAGAGAACGCCTACGAAGCGGAAAGGCCAATCCGAGGGCCGCGCCGAAGGGTGCATCCACATGACGCACGATCGCGATACTACTTTATGTAAGTTATCACTTAAGTTGTTTCGGGTCAATTCGCAAGACCAGATGGCCGCGCAGATTCGTCAGCCAGATGGCGTCAAGTCCAACGCGGATGGAGTCGCCGCCATCGCCGACCCACTGCCGCACGACCGTGTTGGTCGCCGGATCGATCTCGGACATAGGAATCTGGAACACCGTCGCCCAGACATGGCCTGACCCAAAGGCGATCTCGCCGCCGTCGCCGGGGATTCCAACCTCGATGGTCGCCGTAAGCTTTCGGGTTTTAGTGTCGACGCGCGAAATCGTGCCGTCGCCTTGATTGAGCGTCCAAACCGACCCGGCGCCGAAAGTTTCAAATCGTGGTTTCGGCCCGACGGTAATGGTTTCGACTTCGTTCGTCTTGGCGTCGACACGGGTCAACTGATTCGTGGACGGAGTGGTTACCCAGACCCCACCATCGCCGTAAACCAAGCCTGCCGAGCCGGGGGGAACGTCCACCATCGCCGCGACAGCATTGGTTTTCGGATCGATGCGTGAAAGTTTGCCGTGCGGATCGGTCACGAGCCAGATGGCGTCGTCGCTTGCGGCGATGCCGCCTTCGCTTTCAGCCGGACCAACGGGAACAGTCGCGGCCACCGCGTTGGTATGGATATCCACGCGGGAAATCGTCTTGTCCCCGCAACTCGGCACCCAGATGCTTCCGAACCCCGCTGCCAGGCCCGAGCACGGGCGCTTGCCCACGGTAATGTTTGCCGCCAACTTATTGGTGTTCGCGTCCAGCCGGTGAACCAGGTTGCGTGGGCCGTTGGTAACCCACACCGCGCCATCGGTAAGCACCATCCAATCCGGCGCTCCGCTTTCCATGTCGAACACCGCCACCGGCGTAATGCTGGAGACTTCGCGCTTCACACCGGGCGTGCTGACGCCGGGGCGAGGAGGCCGCTTCTTTTGGGCCTGCATCGCCACCGCCAGGGAAAGGCACGCGGCAACTAAGAGTCTCTTCTGCGTAGCGGGTCTCCTATTCCGGAATGGTGGCGAGAACGCGCTTGGGGTCGATGCGCCAAACCGTGCCAGCCTTGGTGTTCGACAGCCAGATTGCTCCCGGCGATGTCGCGATGGCGCCGCCGCCCTCGCCGTAGAATTGCTGCATCACGTGTTCGGACGCAACATCGATTCGGGTGAGGGGAAAGCCGGTCTGAGTCACCCAAACGAACCCATCACCGAACGCGATGGCACCCTCGGCATTGGGCACCGCGAGATCAATGGTCTTCGAAACCTTGTTCGTTTTGGGGTCTATGCGATCGATCTTCCCGTCTTTTCGGCACAGAACCCAGACCGAACCTTCGCCAATAGTAAGCCCTTCCGGCTGAGCCGAAACCTCGATCGATTTTTCGACAAGATTAGTCGCGGGGTTGATGCGAAGAACCTTGTTCTCCGATGGACAGGCCAACCACAGCGCGGTCAGCCCGGACGTGAGGCTACGGCATCCCGCCGGGACCCGGATCTCGCCGACCACCATGTCCTGGTCGGGATCGAAACGGGCGAGCGTGGTCTTGTCGTCGGTCAGGAGCCAGACGCTATCGGCCGTAGAGGCGATAACACCTTGAACGCCAGCGGCTCCCGTCGGAATCGTCTTCGTGACTTTGTAAGTTTTGGCGTCTATGCGGGACAAGGAAGCGGCGCCGCAGACAGGCGCCCACAAACTGCCGAACGCGGAGGTCATGCCGCCGCAGGGGTTGGGCAAGCCGCCGATCGGATCTGCTGCCTTCGCGTTTGTCTTGACGTCGATTCTGTCAATCGCGTCCTTCCTGGGCACGAACACCGCGCCGGAAAAGAAGATCCATTCAGGCTTGGCGGGCGTCTCGAATTCAGCCTCCGCCTTGAGGCGTGCGAATGGAATCTGCACGCCTGGCGTTTTGATTCCAATCTTCTCGTGAACCGGTTTGGTGGACCGGTCATTGGCCGATGCAATCGAAAGCAGAACCAGAAAGGTGGCGCAGGCGCGTTGGCCGCGATTTTGTGAAGCTACTCCCGCCACAGACGTTAGAAAGTATACCGCATGCTCAATTGCATGACGCGCGCCGGCAAGGCGTTCTGGAACTCCCCAAATTGGCCGGTGTTGTAGACATCCAGAATCGGGTTGTAGAGATTCACGTTGTTGAATGCATTGAAGGCCTCGCCGCGCAACGAAAGCTTATGCCCTTCCCAGGGAAGCGCGAAAGTCTTCATGAGCGAGATATCGATATTCGTAACTCCCGGGAGCCGAATGATAGCTCGGGTTCCGGTTGAGCCACCCGACTGTTGGAAATAGTTATTGGCTGCCGAGGTGTTTGCGAACAGACTCGGGACTCCATTGTTGTCGATGAATCTGCCGAATTGATTCGTTGCGCCGGGAAGCAGGTTGACCAGGGCGCTGATCTCGTAATTCGTGGGATAGACGCCCCCCGCTGAGATGGTCGACGGCAGTCCGGAGTGGTACCGGAAAATCGTGGAAACCTGCCAGCCCCCGATGATCGCATCGACAAACTTGTTCGCGTTGCGGGCGAACGTCCGGTTCCTGCCGAATGGCAATTCATACAGCGCATCGGCGGTGATATTGTGCCGCTGGTCGAAGTCGGACGAACCGCGGAAGGCGTTCACATTGAAGGCATCCTGCAGGACTGCGCCGCTAGTTCCGGCGCCCGCTTCCGCACCCGAAGAGTTATCGATCGAGTGCGACCAGGTGTAGTTGAAGTCGAAAGAGAACCCGTTCGCAAGCGCACGCCGCAGTGTGACGGTCATGGCATTAAAATCCGAGTACGCCGCGTTCGTCCAGGTAGGCAGGCCCGCCGCCTGCAACGGGTAGAAAGTGTTGCATCCAGTGACGGTGTAGCATTTGTTAGTCCCGGAGATGCGTTGGCGATCCATGAGATTGAGATTGTCCTCGTCACTCAGACCGTTGATCACTGCCCAACCGTAATAGTAGTTCTGAGTCGCGCTGCCAGGCACAAAAGCATTTTTGGCGCCAGGAAACATATTCTCGATAAACGGCACCGGGGCGACTGGACCATAATTCTGGCCGGCGGAAAGAAAATCCTGGTGCAGCACCGCAACAGCCTGCGCCCATGTCGTATTGGACTTGGTATCCAGGAAATTGGTAAGGGGCTGATCGAAATCCTGTTGCACGAGTCCCCGGCGGTAGAACCGCCCCGCGTACCCCACTTCGAGGATCATTTTGGACGGCAACGGCCGCGTGTAATTCAGGTTCAACACCGATGAATACGGCGCCTTGAGATTCGACACCACACCGACCCCCTCGTCGAATCCGCCCGTGATCGTGGGCGGCGTGAATGGGAACCCACCCGGCGCAGCCGCCGGCAACGCCGGCAAAGTGCCTCCATAACGTGCGGACGTTGTGAAGTCGGTATTCACCGGCTGCGTGACGGTGCTCGCAAGACCCGGCGATCCGCTCTGGTCGATGTTGAAGATCATGTCCGCGCCGTATTGGTCATACAGCAAGGCGTAACCTCCGCGAATCACACTTCCCTTCCCGAGCAGTTTCTTAAACCAGTTATCCGTGTCGTCAGGAGCGTACGCGATCGACGCTCGCGGGCCGAAGTTCAGATTGGCCCGGTTATACCATCCGGACTTTCCGTTCGCCGAGCCACCCAGTGTGTAAGTCAGCGCCGCGTCCTTGATCTGATTGTTCGGAATGCCCGCGTTCATTGCGGCCACGCGCTCCGCGAAATATTGCTGCAGCGGAATGGTAGTTACCACCTCGGTGCCATTCACTTCCCACGGCGTACTGGCATTGCTGTAACGTACTCCAGCGGTGATGGTCAGATTCCTTTTCACTCGCCAGCTATCCATCACGTACGCCTCATAATCGTTGACGGCGTACTCACGCGTCGCAGGTGTCCCAAACGGAAGGACGGAACCGCTCTTGGTGTATTGGTAGGTTGCCCCGTATTGGTTGAGCAAGCCCAGCAGGTCGCCGAGCCCGTCCTGCACAGCCGTGGCCTGTGTCAACTTGAGGCCGCTGGTTCCCAATAATTGATTGACGTAATTCGTTACGTCCGTTGTAGCATCGCCTCCGAGCCCACCCAGCGTGTTCCGAGTGAACGAATAGGCTGGGAATGAATTGATGAAGTTGGTATGGGTGTTGCGAATGAACCGCAGGTTCGCGCCAGTGGTGATGGTGTGTTTCCCCTTGATCCAGGTGAGATCGTCGCCGACGGTGGAGGTCGGCATAATCTGAATCGATGGCCGCACGCGGAAATCCTGCGGCGATGTGATGGCCTGGAACGACAATGCCGTGCCCAGCGTGCCTGACTCGTTCAATCCGAGCCGCGTGATGCCGTATCTCGCCGAGTTGATCAGGTTCGGCGCAATAATCCAGGTATAGTTTGCCGCCAGGCCTTTGCTGTTATCTAATAAAACCTGAGCCGGCGACCCGCCGGGCAGCGCCGCCGCGGTGAGATCCTGAGAGGCGCCGTTCAGGGTGCCGCGGATGGAGAGCTTGTGTTTTCCTGACTGGTCGATGTTGTAATCCAGTTTGGCGACGTAAGCTGTCTGATCGAGATCCAGCGGTGCGTTGAACCGCAAACCGTCGAAATTCAGATTCTGATCGAGCCCCAGCGACGGATCGTTCCCCAACGGAAGCGAGCTCATATAGTTCTTCATCGCCTGGTTGAATCCAATGTTCAGGGGGTCAATCGCCTTGACGTCGGCCGGAGTTAGTGTTTGTACTGTGCCATTGCTCAGGGCCGCCTGCAGGATGCCCTGACGCAGAGTCGCGCTCGGGACGCTTGCGGTTTCCGGCGTGGAACTGGCATCGATACGGCGCTCCCAATTCGCGAAAAGGAACAGGCGATCTTTTTTGATCGGTCCTCCCAAAGAAGCGCCGAACTGGTTGCGAACGAGCGGAGAGCGCGGGATGCCCGCCTGGTTATTGAAGAAGTCGTTGGCGGCGAGAAGGGTGTTTCTGTTGTACTCGTACAGCGTTCCGTGAATCGTATTCGATCCGCTTCTGGTGACCAGTGTCACTTGCCCGCCGGAAGAACGTCCCGCGTCGGCCGTCTGCCCAGCCACGGTGACGCGGAACTCCTCTACGGAATCCAGCGGAACAGGGAGCGCGGCGTTGAATCCGGGCGTGTTTCCGGTGCTTCCCTGCTGCGATCCGTTGATGAGCGCGTTCGTGATGCCCGAGGTCTGATTGTTATTGACGTCTACTCCGTCGAGCGTGACATTGTTCTGGTCGCGGCGCGCGCCAAGCACTTCGCCGGTCTGCGTGACGCCAGGCTGAATGCTCAGCAGCTCCACTACATTTCGCGTCTGCAAGGGAAGCTCCTGCACTTGCTTCTCTTGAAAGGCGTTGCCGACTGTTGCGTCGACGGTGTTGATCTGGGTGGCCGTGGCCTCCACGTTTATCGTTGTTTCTACCGAGCCGATTTCCAGCACACAATCTACTGTCGCGGGCACATTGACTTCCAGCGTGACTTCGGTTTTTGTGAGCGTGGCAAATCCGGATTTTTCAACCCTCAGTGTGTATTTGCCGGGCGGTACTTGAGCGATCTGATAGATGCCGCTGGTGTCAGCAAGCACTTTACGCGACGTCCCCGTGGATGCGTCCGTTAGCGTGACGATACTGTCGGCGATAGCTGCTCCCGACTTATCCTTGATTGTGCCTCTGAGTGAACTGGTCGACTGGCCGAAGGTTCCGGCGCACACCAGTGAAAGCAGGAAAATTGCCCGTTTGAGCAAAGGAACCCCTCCTTATGCAATGACTTGATTAACCGCACAGGCTACGGGGCTTTATTCAAAGACGGGAAAGAGCTCAACAAAGAGCAAATTGAATTTCCTTATTCTAACTCGAAATCTCGAAGAAAGAGAGAGGTAGGGTGATTAAAGTTTTTGATGGCGGTCATCACCCCGGCTTTGGGACGGGACCAGCGGCCCCTGTGATGCAGGCTGTTAGCCTGCGGCGGGTTGTGAACCCGCCTGCCCGTGACTTGGAACCAGCTCCGACCCGCGCCGATTGGCAATCGGCGGCAGGATGCCATCCTACATCACAATCGGGCGGCAGGCTTTTGCCAGGACGGAAGTGTCGACGCTCCTACGGGGTTCTCTTAAACGCCCCGCGCAGCGACGCGTTCGAATCCGGCCCCACCCAGACGTCAAAATCCGCCGCATCCTCGACCCAGTCGTGGCGCGCTGCACTCCAGTAACGCAACTCATTTGAACCGAGCTGGAACCGCACCGTCCGCTTCTCGCCCGGCTCCAGCGTAACGCGTTCGAACCCTTTCAGTTCGCGTACAGGACGCGAGGCACTACCCGACCGCTGATGCAGATATAGTTGCACCACCTGGTCGCCCGCGAGCGAACCCGAGTTCTGAACCTGTGCCGTCACCTCGTTCGGTGTCGCCTTAAGGTCGCTGAACGTAAACTGCGTGTAACTCAAGCCATAGCCAAACGGGTAAAGCGGCGAACTCGGTTCGTCCCAGTAACGTGACTTGAACTTGGGGTCGTCTTCGGGCTGATGTGAGCGATTGTGCGCGTAGTAGATCGGAGCCTGGCCGGCATTTCGAGGCCACGTGACGGGCAGCTTGCCTCCGGGATTCGCATCGCCATAGAGGAGGTCAGCAACGGCATTTCCGCCCTCTGTGCCCGGATGCCACGCCACCAGAATCGCGGGTACGTGCTCAGCGGCCCACTCGATGTCGAGAGGCCGTCCGTTGACCAGCACGAGCACGATGGGCTTGCCTGTGGCCACCACAGCCTTAAGAAGCTCCTCTTGCCGGCCCGGGAGTTGCAGAGATGCCTGCGATGCCGACTCGCCGTCCATCCCGGACAACTCGCCGAGAACCATGACGATGGTGCCGGCACGCTTCGCCGTCTCGACGGCCTTTGTGAACTCCTCCTTTGCACGCGCTTCGGACCAGACCTCCGGCTTCTCTCCATCCTTGATGAACTCGTCAAGCATCGAGGAGTATTGCTTGGCGATCTGCACGCCTGGCGCGTATTCAACGTGACCAGCGGCTCCCAGTTTTTCCCGAATGCCCTGGGCGATGGTCACGGTATCACTAGGATCGAAACCGAACCCGGCCCACATTGTGAGCAGATCGCGTTTGGACTCGGCCAGGGGCCCGATTACCGCGACCGAACGGGAGTCCTTCGATAGCGGCAGCAAGCCACCTTCATTCCGCAGAAGCACTGCGGCCCGCTGTGCGGCCACTCGCGCCAACTGGCGATGCGCGGGGACACCGGTAACTCGTTTTGCAAGCGCCTCGTCGGCATACGGCCGCTCGAACAAACCCAGCCGCACCTTCGCCGTGAGAATCTCTCGGACGGCCGCATCGATTGAAGCCATCGGTACTTTGCCGGCTTTCACCAAGGCGGGAAGCTCGTTTATGAACGTACCGCTGGCCATGTCCATGTCGACCCCCGCGGTGAACGCACGGCGGGCTGCATCGGTCCGGTCCGCGGCGAATCCATGAGTCACCAGATCGCCGACTGCAAAGGCGTCACTCACGACAAAGCCCTTGAACTTCCACTCGCGCCGCAGTACGTCCTGGAGCAGGAACGCATTTCCGGTCGCAGGTACGTCGTTCAGGTCCATGTATGCGCTCATGAACGTGCCCACGCCGGCTTCGAGCGCGGCCTGGAACGGCGGCAGGTAGACGTTTCGCATCTGAGACTCGGACATAAAGACCGACTCATAGTCGCGTCCACCCTCGGCAGCCCCGTATGCAGCAAAATGTTTCGCGCAGGCGAGCATCCGGTCGGAAGCGCTGAGATTCGTGCCCTGGAACCCGCGCACCTGGGCCCGCGCCACGGCGGCGCCGAGGAACGGATCCTCTCCCGCCCCTTCGATGATGCGGCCCCACCGCGCATCGCGGGCAATGTCCACCATGGGCGCAAACGTCCACGCGATTCCAGCAGCGCGCGCCTCGCGGGCGGCCACCGTTTGCACCTGTTCGATCAGCGCCGGATCCCAGGAGGCCGCGAGCGCCAGCGGCATCGGAAACATGGTCTTGAATCCGTGAATCACATCCAGGCCGAATATGAGCGGAATCTTCAGCCGGCTTTCCTCAATCGCAATCTTCTGAAGTCTGTTGATGTCGGCAGTCTTCGAGACCCACAGAATCGACCCGGCATGGCCTTTGCGAATCTCCTCCTCGGGCTTCGGCATGTCGGGGCTAAACGCGACACCTCCAACCTGGGTCAGTTGACCGATTTTCTCCTCCAGAGTCATCTGCTTGAGCAACTCCTCAACCCTGTCCCGGGGCGAATCAGCAAACGCGGCGCAGGTACACAGATTGAGAGCGAACGCAAAGCGGCTAAATCTCATGCTGGTTCATTAATATCCGACAGCGGCGGCAGCCACAAGAACCGGACGGTCCCGCCCACCGGTGCAGGACCGTCCCGCACCCCTCTGCCGGTGTCATACTGTGGACACATGATGCGGCAGGGAAACCCTGAGCAGGCTGAGGTGCGCGAGCAACTCGAGCGTATCCTCGGCAGCGCACCGTTCCGCAACAGCCGCAGGGCATCGGCATTGCTGCGGTATGCCGTCGAGCAGACGCTCGCGGGCCAGGGCGACACTCTTAAGGAACGCACGATCGGCGTCGAGGTCTTTGGACGGCCGACGGGTTACGACACTGCCGCCGACCATGTCGTACGCAGCACGGCTGGCGACGTGCGCCGCCGGCTGGCGCAGTTCTATCAGGAGAATGGCCAGGCCGCCGGCCTCCACATCGATTTCGCGCCCGGCTCATATATCCCGCATTTTGGCGCCACCGGTCCCATGCCGGCTGAGCGATCGGCTTTGGATCGATTCTGGGCGCCGATGCTTGCGAGCGGAAAACCGCTATTGCTTTGCATCAGCGGCCCGGGCCTGGCGCCAATTCTCGCAGAGGGCGAAACAGCGAAGGGCAAGGAGCAACTCACGCTGGCCGAGATGTTCAATCTCGAGAGCGGGAAGGTGGCTTTTTCCGACGCGGTCACACTTGCGATGCTGACTGCTTATCTTGCGTCCTGCGGCGCCGCATACCGGATCGCGCACGAAAGTGAAGCTGGCCTCGATGACTTTCGGCTCGGCCCAGCGGTCTTAATCGGCGCCCTGAATAACGACTGGGGCATTCGACTCGCCGAGGAATTGCGCTTTACCTTCAGCTTCGATATAGCCGCGCGCATCGCGTCCATACTCGATCGCGGTCAAACGACCTGGAGCATCCGCTTGGACATTCCGTTCGCTTCCGTGCGCGAGGATCGAGGTGTAGTGGCACGAGTGATGAACCGGACCACCGGGCATCCCATGGTGCTCGCGGGTGGTGTCACCATGCTCGGAACACGGGCCGCCGGGGAACTGCTCACGAACCCTGCGTACCTCCCCGACGGCGACTGGGAGCGGCCGAATGCCCAGATTGTATTCTCGACCAGCGTCCTGCGCGGCTCCGCCACACCTCCTCGCGTGATTGAGGCATGGTTCTGGTAGGAGTCGTTCCGCGATTGTATGATCGTTGGATAATGCACGTGAAGACGCTAGTACTGGCGGCCGCAATCCTATTGCCTTGCGCTGCTCAAAGCACGGCTTATCGAGCGCCGCGCACGGCTGACGGCAAGCCGAATCTCGGCGGAATCTGGCAGGCACTCAACACCGCAAATTGGGATATTCAGGGGCACGCCGCGGCGGCCGGACCGTTTCCACAACTCGGAGCCATCGGAGCTGTTCCACCGGGATTGGGTGTGGTGGAGGGTAACGATCTGCCCTATCTTCCGGAGGCGGCGGCAAAGAAAAGAGAAAACTTTGCGAACCGTCTGACCCTCGATCCGGAAGTCAAATGCTACCTGCCCGGCGTGCCGCGCGCCACGTACATGCCTTATCCTTTTCAGATCGTACAGTCTGACAAGACCATCCTGTTTTCCTATCAATATGCCGGCGCGGTTCGCACGGTGAACATGCAAAAAGCGCCGGAAGCTCCGATCGACAGTTGGATGGGCTGGTCGAACGGGCATTGGGAGGGCGAGACGTTAGTCATTGATGTCACCGGCCTGAATGACAAGACCTGGTTTGACCGCGCGGGCAATTTCCACAGCGATGCTCTCCACGTGATCGAGCGCTACACTCCGCGCAGCCCGGACACTCTCTTCTACGAGGCCCGCATTGAAGATCCCAAAGTGTTCTCGCGGCCCTGGAAGATGAGCATGATTCTGTATCGCCATGAAGAGCCCAATGCTCAACTCCTGGAATTCAAATGCGTGGAATTCGTGGAAGAATTGATGTACGGGCCGCTTCGTAAGAAGGTGAGCAAATGACGCATCTCGCTTCGTTATTCGTGTTGCTCCTCATGACCGCGCCGGTCTACGGCCAGGCGTCTTTCCGCACCGCCGACGGCCATCCCGATTTGCAGGGCATCTGGACCAGCGCCTCCGTAGTTCCTCTGGAACGGCCGGCGAGCCTCAAGGGTAAGGAATTCTATACCGAGCAGGAAGCTGCCGAAAACGCCAAGCGCGTGTTGGGAATGTCGAGTTGGGAACGCCTGGGATCGCAGGCTCCCGAGCACTACAACATGTCCCAGTACGGGCTCGATCTGAGCCAGGCGAAGGTAGCGTCCACTCTTCGGACGTCGTTGATTGTGGGGCCGGAAGGACGGGTTCCTCCCTTGACGCCAGAGGCGCAGAAGCGAATTGCCGAGCGCGCGGCGCGGAATCGCGGGCATCAATTCGACGGTCCGGAAAACCGTCCACTGCAAGAACGCTGTCTCATCTATTCCAGTGAAGGACCGCCCATGCTCCCGTCAGCGTACAACAGCAATTTGCAGATTGTGCAGGACGCGGACCATGTCGTGGTGTTGCAGGAAATGATCCACAGCGCGCGCATCATTCCGACCGACGGGAGCCCGCACCTGGCGCAGAGCGTTCGCCAATGGTACGGTGATTCGCGCGGCCATTGGGAGGGCGACACGCTGGTCGTAGACACGACGAATTTTACCGACAAGACGGCTTTTCGCGGGTCCACCGCCAACCTGCACCTCATAGAGCGATTCAGGCGAATCGACAAAGATACGATCGTCTATGAATTTACGGCGGAAGACCCTGCGACGTGGACGCGTCCCTGGACCGCGCAGATTCAGCTGGTCCGCATCGAAGGGCCGCTTTTCGAGTTTGCGTGCCATGAGGGAAATCAGGGTGTAGCCAATACACTGAGCGGGGCCCGGGCCGCTGAGAATGTCTCAAAATGAGGAGGGATCGAATGCGCACGAAACTGATGTCATTAGCAGTGTTTGCCGGTCTGATTCTGTCGGTAGCACCGGCCGGGGCGCATCACTCATTCGCCGCGGAGTTCGATATCAATCGCCCTCTCAAGCTGCGCGGGACCGTGACGACCATGGAATGGGTCAATCCGCATTCCTGGATTCACATCGACGTGAAGGGCGCTGACGGGAAGGTGGTGAGTTGGATGGTCGAAGGGGGCAGTCCCAATGCCCTGCTCCGGTTGGGTTTCAATAAGAGCGCTTTGCCGCCCGGAAGCGAAGTCGTCGTGGAGGGCTTTCAGGCGAGAGATGGGTCGAACCGCGCCGTGGGACAGTCCGTTTCGTTCGCTGATGGGCGCAAGTTGTTTCTCGGGGGAACTGCGGAAGGGGCTCACGGCGACACCGATAAGAACGATAAATAATTAGCGTGCAGGTCCGTGCGCGAACAAAGCAGGGCAAGCTGCAATGCCGTTCCGCACGGGAGGCGATCCAGAGCGGTCCTCAAGGTAAGTAAAATTCAAACGAACTGCTCGAAACCGCTCCCACTGTCACAACAACAACGATCGAACCGGTGACGACGTCGCTCGGCAGCATCATGTTGATTTGATTGGTTCCTTGAGGCATGTTTGGCGCCGCACCGGAGGAAAGGACTTGAGCCGGGTCCCCATTGACTGTGGCGGAAACTGGAAGCCTGCACTGCTGAGCGTCATCCTCCGTGAGAAGGCCGCAACCTGTTGCGTAGAGTGTCAAAGTACCGTCGCCGTTCGCAAACGCTGTGAAGATTCCCGGCGCAGAGGCAGCAAGAGGCAGGCTGACAGCGATGGACAAACCGATTCTTAGGGACGTTTGTGGTCCGGCGACCGAGTAAGGAACCGTCGCGCTTAGCTGGGTTGGCGATGAATAAAGAACGGTGGCTGGAATGTTGTCGAATGTGACGTCGCCCCCGAGATTCGTTCCGAAAACTGTGATGATTTCACCGGGAGCAACTGGACCGCCCGCGAAGCTTGCGGCGTTTACGACCGAATCGGCCGTGAATAATGGTGCTGCTGCGCCGACGGACAGAGGTACAACGTTCGAAAGAGTGGATTGCGGATTCTGAACGGCGATAGAGTACACGTTAGCGTCCAATAGATATCCAGCCGGGACAGTGAACGTGAGAGTCGATGCGGCGGCGAAATTCACTGGACTTGCGGACCAAGTTGTTCCCCCGAATACAAGCGTTGACGCCGCTGTAAATCCGGAGCCGTTCACGGTGACAACCGTGTCATCGGAACCAACAGGAATAGCCGACGGTGTAAGAGACGTTATCACCGCGCCTGGCGCGAGGACAAGCAGCGAAACATCGACGATTGCCGGTGAACCGGCCTCCGGCAGCAATCGAACAGTGCCGTTATACGTGCCGGGACTTAAGCCAGTGGGCGAAACCGAGATTGACAAGGTTGATGCGCCACCAACGGCTCCGAGCCACGGATCTGATGTGCTTGGCGTAAAAGAGGGTCCGCTTACGACGATGGTTTGCGCCGAAGGCAGGTTACCGCCTTGCACGTACTGAAATGCCACTCTGCCAGGCGACACAGAAACCGGGGAAGAGCTGACGACGCTTGTGTCCGTTATTTTCAGCAGAGCCCCATCTGTGGCGCCTCCGTAGACCGTCTGGAATGCGTTGACGACTGGAAAATCCACCGATCTTGTCCAACCGGCCACATAGGCGTTTCCCTGAGAATCCAAAGCAAGACCCTTCGCAAAATCGGCGTCCGATCCGCCAAGAAACGTGGAGTACAACAAGGTCGAACCCGATGGATCGAACTTCGAGATGAACATATCGGCGTTAGCGCCCCCTCCGCCCTTGAACGGCTGGAGGGAGTTTTTAGTCGGGAAGCCGTCAGATGTCGTATAGCCGGCGACATAAGCGCTTCCATTTGAGTCGACGGCAATTGCTTCGGCTTGGGACTGGCCGGTCCCACCGAGGTACGTCGCGTAGATCAGGTTCTGCATGCCTGCATCGAATTTCGCGAGAAAGGCGGTATCGCTTGAAAGCGCAATACTCTGATAGGCATTCCTGACCTGAAAGCTAAAATCCGCTGCTCCTGCCACGTAGACATTGCCCACCGCATCAGTCGTCATAGCATACGTATCTCCGGCCGCGAGACCACCGAAGTACGAGGCAAAAAGAACAGCCTGCCCGTCGGAAGAGAACTTCACCAAAGTCGGAGTTCGAAATCCATTGCGAGGGGTCATCTCGGTTTGATAGGCGTTCTTGAATGGGAAGTCCGGCGAGTTCGATGAGCCAGCCATGACGACGCCATCTACCGTCACGGCGACGGCGTGACAGTACTCGCCTCCGCTTCCGCCGTAATAGGTTGAGAATCTGATATCGCCGTTAGGGCCCATTTTCACGAGAAAGCAATCGTTTGCTCCACCGCCGAACTGTGGCTGAATGGCGTTCCTGGTTGGGAAATCGTGCGAGACCGTGTCGCCGGCAAAAAACGCATTGCCCTGCCCGTCCACAGCGACGCTGCTTGCCGTATCGATGAGTCCGCTGCCGCCGTAGTAGGTCGAATATACGAGAGACCGTCCATCCGGGGAGAGCTTCGTCATGAAAGGCGTCCAGATGCCACCCGTGATGGTTGTCTGCGCGGCGTTCTTCAAAGGGAAATAGGCGGATTCCGTTGTCCCGGTCAGGATTGCGCTGCCATTTGCATCGACTGCCATGCCGTAAGGCCCGTCCCATCCTCCGGAGCCAATTACGGAGAAATACAGTAGCCGCTTGCCGTCAGGTGCAAACTTTAAGACTGCAGGGGCCAGGCTTACTATGTTGGTCTGTTGAAACGGATTCAACGTAGGTGCCGCGGGAGACTGTGTCGAGATGGCGACGAATATATTCCCGGCGGAATCGAGCGCGATGGCGGCCGCGCCATCATCCCCTGGCCCTCCGAGATATGTGGAGAACTCCAGAACAGGATCGATTGTGACCTCACGGGTTCGGTCATACGTTGCCAGGGCAAATTCAACATGCCCACTCGAGTCCACGGCATACGAGGCAGGGATCTCTGTTTCGTCCTGGAAAACTCTCGGACGGTGCTGGCGCAACCCCGCGACTACCAAGTCGCCATGGTCGACTTCTACTGGTTGGCTGATCGCCAATTCAATCCGACTTGGGTCCGCGCCAGGCTTGACCACGAAGTCATATTCGGCGTTGCGATTCGACCCGTAATAGACGAGATCGATGCCCGGATACACATCCCTGCAGCGCAGACGCGCATAATGCGGAATGCCAGTGAACCAACTCTTCTCATCGCGGCCTGCGAAGTAATTTGAGAAGCCGCCAGTTGGTTCCAGGCCCTCTATCTGAGCAGGCTTCGAGCCGCCCACCATGCGCATGTGGACGTTGGTCTGATTCGTATAGACGACCTCGTCGCAGGTGATGTACAGGTAGGCGCCTTTGCTATGGCCCACCCATTGGGTTTGTCCTTTCACCTGACCGATGTTCGGCTCGAACCAGACGGCCTGCGCCGACGCGAGGCCTGCCAAAGCTAGGAGGAGCGGAAACAATGGCGCTATGATTCGAATATGGATAGACCGGTGATTCATATCAGCGAACAGGAAGCCGTTCATGATTTCAATTCCGTGCTGCGGCTGGTTGACGCCGGATCTGACGTGGTTGTGGATCGGGATTCCGGTGCTGTTGCGATTAGCCCGGCAACGCACGCTTCGCTTGTGACCGAACGTCTTCGATTTGCGCGAGGTCCTGCGTCTAAAATCGGTCCGGAACTCGCGGCAAGAGAGGCCGCTGAGCGGGATGCCAGGGACAAGATGATATATGAACTCCATGCGAACGAGCTTAATGCCGAAGCCGCCGACGTTCTTGAATACCAGGTCTTGCCGGAATGATCGCAAGCAATGGAGCGGGGCGATCTGTACCTTGTCAGAAAAATTGGATCACTCGATCCTAAGCGCCAACGCGTGTACGCCGTCGTGAGCCGACAAGCCTTGATTGATTCCAAGTATTCCACGGTAATTTGCTGTCCGGTGTATTCCAGGTACGATGGCCTGAGCACGCAAGTGGAGGTGGGTGTGAACGAGGGGTTGAAACATCCTAGCAGCCTGCATTGCGACGAACTGGTCAGCTTGCCGAAGTCGGCGCTGACGCAGTATGTAGGCGGCTTAGGCAGTGAGAAACTGACTGAATTGGATGCAGCGCTGGCACTCGCTCTCGGCCTATTGTGATTCGCTCGACGCATTAGAACACCAGCCTTAAAGCCAACTGAATGGATCTCGGACCACCTATTTGATACAGAGGGTTCAGTCCACCATTTAACCCCCCGCGTCCCAAACTTTGACTGACCATCTGCGTCGAGTACCCGAAGTTCGTGCTTTGCAGCGCGCCGCTCGGGTCCGCGAACGCCGGATGATTCAGAACGTTGAACATTTCCGCGCGGAATTGTAACCGCGCGCGCTCGTAGATTTGGAATTCTCGGCGAACGGTTAAATTCACCTGCTGGATCGCGAATCCTCGCATTGCGTTCCGGCCTAAAGTTCCCTGTCGCCCTGGGTACGTGTTCGGCGTCTCGAAGGCATCGGGATTGAATCGGCGGCCGCCGGCGACATTGGGATCATCAATGTAGAGCGGCTCATCCGCAACGACATCCGGCCGCCAGTTGTAGAGTCCATAGCCGATATCCGCCGAATATGTGACGTCGACCGGTGTTGCGCTCCGCAATGACGCAACTCCGTCCAGCGCCCAGCCACGAGGCAGGTTATAACTGAACGCTGCCGAAAGAGTGTGGCGAATGTCGAAGTCCGATGGCCCGTAATCCTGTTTGGGATTGATCGCGGACGCGATCAGGTATGACGAAGAGTCGTTGGACGCATTGTCGAGCGACTTGGCCCAGGTGTAGGAAACCAGCGTCTGCAGGCCATGGGATAGCCGTCGCTGAAACTGAACCTGGAGGGAATTGAAGTTAGAGAACGAGTCGTTGCGCAACAGATACGCATACGTGATGTTGTCGTTGGGGTTGACCCAATATTCCTGCCGAAGCAGTCTTCTTCCAGCCGCGGCAACATATCCGACCGAAATTGCGTTATTGACACCAAGGGAACGCTGGAGCGTGACGTTCCACTGATACGTCACTGGCAGTTGGAGTCCGCTCTGCGCGCCGTAAATCGAGCCGATCGGGGGCGACAACGAAAAGGGCGGCGCCTGCGCCTGCGCCTCTGGCAAAGGAAAGAATGTGCCGTTCAGGAAGTTCTCCTGCCGGAAATACGGCCAGCCCGACGCGGCCTGGCTGATGATCCCTGATCCAAGGTCGTAGAACAGCCCGAATCCAGCGCGGATTGTGGTTTCACGGCCGCTTCGTGGGTCGAGTAAGTACGACAGCCCCAGCCGAGGCGCGAAGTTCGTCCACGTTGTCTTATAGAGAGGTGTGCCGGCGGGCGCCGGTGCGATCGAGCGCGGGTCCGTCGCGGCGGCAAATGTGTAGAGGGACTTTGAGCCGTATGGTGCTGGGTTCATTTCCCAACGAACGCCATACGTCAGAGTGAGCTTCGGTGAGAGCTTCCATGTGTCTTGCGCAAACGCCGACAGGTTATCGAAGAAGACCGTGATATCCTCCTGCGCCTCGATCGTGGTGAGGTTCGTGTGTCCGCCGAGAGCGCTATAAGCCGTCGTGAAGTAAACGAACAAGTCGTAAGCGCGTGGATTGTTGCGAGTCACGATTTTTCGGTAATCGACCCCGAGCTTCCACTGATGTGCCCCGGTGCTGAATGACAGGACGTCTACAAGGTTGTATTGCCGTTGGGCGTTCTGAACGTTCTTGCCGAGATAGAAGCTCGAATTAATGCCGCCATTCAGAAATAGGCCGCCAAATGAGTTCGCCGGATCAGCGAACGAAGGAAAGAATGTGGATGGATCGAACGGAACGGCACCGCCGAAGTTGTCCAGCTTGCTGAAGCTTTGCCCGGTGGTGTGGCTGTAATTGAGACGGACATCATTGTTCCAGTGGGGGCTGATCAACGCGTTCACACCTATGGTTCCCGTCTCTGTATCGGCGATCGTCGTAGTCGGATTGCTGAGAGCATACAGCCGGGCGATCGCATCTGAGGGCGCATAGTTGAATCGCCCGAAAACCGAGAAGCGCCCCGCGGCGTGGTCCATTCGCAGACTGGTCGCGTTAAAACTGGACGTATCGGTGTAGCTGGCCGTCAGCCGCGCGAACCCCGAGAGGTTTCCCGGACCGGTGGGCAGCGGAAAGGCGTTGAGGAAGGTACGAATGGCCTTTGGCGCGAGGCTTCTCGCACTCAGCGAAGGGACGTCCGTCGCTTCCACTTGCGGCTGTTTCAGCAGCAGACCTTCGTACGACAGGAAGTAGAAGGTCCGGTTGCGTCCATCGTAAAGCTTGGGAACGATTAGCGGCCCGCCCAATACCCCGCCGTAGTCGTGCTGGCGTAAGGCAGGTTTGGGAAGCGCATAAGCACTCGCAAACCAGTTGGTCGCATCGAGAGCATCGTTGCGGAAAAAGTCGTAGGCCGAGCCATGAATCTGATTCGTGCCCGATCGCGTCAGAATCGTGACCTGTGCGCCGGGCATCCGGCCGTACTCTGGGGCGTAGCCGGAGGTCTGAACCCGAAACTCCTCCAATGCTTCGACCGACACCAGGGTGTTTGTGCCTCCCGTCGCCCCAAAACCCGGCAACGAGCCGGAAGCCGATTGGACCAGAGTGATGCCTGCCGATACCCCGATGTTTGCGCTCACGCCGTCCACGGTGAAATAGTTGGCGTTGGCGCGCTGCCCATTTACGCTGAATTGTCCCTGCTCGCCAAAGGTTGCCTTGGTGAGGACAACGCCCGGCGTTAACGCGATTAGCGATTGAAAGCTGCGGCCGTTCAGCGGAAGGTTCTCAACAAACTGCCGGTTCACAACGGTGCTGACTGTCGAGGAATCTGTCTCGGTCAATGGAACATCACTGGCGACCGTAACCGCTTGCTTCAAGGTGCTCGGTTCTAGGGTGAAATCAATACGGGCGTTCTGCGCGATTTCGACCTTGACGCCCGTGCGGCTGGTGGTCTGAAAGCCTTCCTTCTTCGCTGTGACCTTGTATGTTCCGGGCCGGACTGAAAATACGGTATATACACCCGTTGAATCGGTTTGCGCTTCGCGGCGTGTACCAGTTTCTTCCTGAACCGTTGTTATCACGGCCCCGGGAATTCTGGCGCCGGAAGAATCCTGAATCATGCCGGAGATCTGCGATTCCTGCGCTGCCGCCACTGCAGCCAACCCGGTAAGCAATAGAATGGTTCTCAATCTAATAGCTCCAGCACTCTTGCAAGGGATTTTCGCAATTTCACGTAAAGTTCGTGGTCGCTCAGGTCGCTTTGGGCTCCGGCGAAGGCAGCGTTCAAAAGCCGGTCGACATTGAGCGATGCCTCGATCAGGGTTTCGCGCGTATCGATGCCCCGATTAATCCCAAGTGTGTCGAAAATTGGCTCGATGAGTCGGTCGAGCGAATGTGCTGCATAGCGCGCTGCGATTCGGTGATCGGATTGGATTCTACGCAGCACTCCGCGATCATCCTCGCTCATCGAAGAAACAAGTGCCGCCGGGAACCTCGTTTCGAGGTTGTCAAGAGCATGAACATAAGTCGTCACTTGATCGCTTGCATCCAGGAGCGCGTCACCGAGGTTCTGAAGTTGCTGGCGGCCACCCGTAAACGCGAGAAGGTCCGTTTGAAACGCAACTGGCTGACGCTCAGTTGAAGGCGAGGCCGGCAACCCTCCTTCCTGGACTTGAACTTCGGGAACTGTGAATCGAATCGTCAGGTCAGGAATCCCAGCCAAGGCCACGCGAATCGCTTGACTCCGCTCAGTTTTTAAGCCCGAAGCTGTCAACACCAAGCGATCAGTCGACCGCTGGAGTTCGATCGGCTCACCCAGGTCGGCTTTTAGTTCATGTAAGCGCGACAGAACTGCAATCTCCTCGTGTGTGATCGTGGCCGGGTTAAACCGTCGATCGAAGGCGGAATTTCGAGGCGGTTCGGCCTTGGAAGCGACCGGTTTTTGAGAAGGTGAAGCTTCCAGTACATTTGGGACGTCCTTGCGTTCAATTGCATTTGTCTGCTTCGGCAGCGACCAGAACATCACGCCTGCAAAGGCAGCTATAACCGCGAAGAACAACGCCACCCGCCCCTTGCGGAACAATTCTCCGACCCTATTTCGGGCGAGGGACAGGCGCTTTGTTTCATGTATCTGGCGGAAGTCGCCGGTGAGATCACGCCAGGGCGATGGCGGCTCAGCAGGGCCTATTCTCTCCCGCTCTCGTGCGAATTCGACAATGGCCTCTTGCAGGCTAGCAGCGTGCATTCGACACGTCCAACATGCATCCAAGTGTTTCCGAATGTTATCGACCTTACCATTACCGAGTTCGCCATCAAGGAAAAGTAGCAGATCGCTCTCGGATGGGTGTTGACCTAAATCCTTATTCATACAGCGCCTCACGAAGCTTGTGGACAGCACGACGTATGAACTCGCCGACAGTAGAAGTGCTGATGCCCATGATCTCGCCGATCTCGCGGTAACGGAGCCCTTGAGCCCGAAGCTCCAGGCACCCCCGCTGTTGCGCGGACAGCCGTTCGATTTCGGTCCGAAGCCGCGTCTGCCGTTCTCGGGCGATGAGATGATCTTCGGCGGTCTTTACAGTAGCCGCGATCGATTCCTCGATTTCGGTCGTGGTGTAGCTCTTCGCCCCAACCGTATTAATAGTGAGATTGTGCGCGACCCGAAGCAGCCACGCGCGTATGTTCTCAATTGCCGTCCCATGATGAAGAGCTTCGTAGAGGCGGATGAACGCGTCCTGCGTGATATCCTGAGCGGTTTCCCGCGAAGGACCGAGGGTTAGCACATATCGGAACACGTCCATGCGCATCTCCTCATAAACTGCCGCGATTCGCTGTTCGAGCGTCATCGACTACAGTCCCGTTCTCTCGTAGCGCCCCCATATCTCTGCGTTCTCCCAATCCACGCTGGTCGCCATCTGCACAGATCTTTTCATTGTGAGTGGACGCGTGGAGTAGAGAGACAAGTGGAGGAATGCGTTTTACTACATCCAGAGAGAAAAACCCAAAACGGTTTCCTCGGCTTCCCACGGCTCGCCACTCGCCGAGTAGTAACGCGCCTGAGAAGGGATCTCCTAAAATAAGTGGAACGAAGCCATGTCCAGCGTCACCCTACTTCTCGAGCAATGGGGCCGCGGCAACCAACGCAGTTTCGATGAACTCTATCCGCTCGTGGAGCAGGAACTGCGTCTCATCGCCGCCCGCTACATGCGCAAAGAGCGGCGGGACCACACCCTCCAGACCACTGCACTGGTGAACGAGGCCTACCTGAAGCTGGTCGAAAGGCCGCATGCGGATTTCCAGAATCGGGCCCATTTCTTCGCGATCTCCGCGCGGATTATGCGGCAGATTCTGGTTGATTATGCCCGCAGGTCGGGGACCGAGAAACGCGGGGGACAGGCGGCGCATATGCAACTCGACGAAGGGCTGGTGTTCTCACCGTCAAAATCAGCCGACCTGCTCGCTCTCGAAGATGCGTTGCTGGGGCTCGCCGAAATCGACCCCAGAAAAGCGCAGGTTGTGGAATTGCGGTATTTCGGCGGATTGAATGTCGAGGAAACCGCCGAGGTCTTGAAAGTCCACGCGAACACCGTGATCCGCGATTGGGCGTTGGCCAAGGCCTGGCTGAAAAAGGAAATCGAGAGCACCACCCGGGATGGATAACTGGTCGAAAATCGAACAGCTGTTCCATGCCGCACTGGAACAGCCGGCTTCGAAGCGTCGGACCTACCTGGAACAGGCGTGCCCCGACCCCGACCTCAGAAAGTCCGTCGAATCGCTGCTGGGTCGCGCCGACGACCACTCATTCCTGGAGGGATCGCCGATCTCTCGAATCGAACCTCCACGTCGAACGTGGACGGCGGGTCAGAAGGTGGGACGGTTCGAGATCATTGAGCTGATAGGCGCGGGCGGAATGGGTGAAGTGTATCGCGCGCGCGACAGTTCACTGCGCCGGGATGTTGCCGTGAAAGCGCTCAAGGCTGGTGCCGGCCTGGACGCGGACAGTCTGCGCCGTTTCGACCAGGAAGCGCGGCTTGTGGGCATGTTGAACCATCCCAACATCCTGGCGATTCACGATGTTGGGGTGCAGGATGACAGCCCGTATGTGGTTTCCGAACTGCTGGAAGGCGAGACATTGCGGGAACGGCTGCGATCGGGGCCGCTCGCGCCGCGCCGGGCCATCGATTTTGCGATGCAGGTGGCGCGGGGGCTTGCCGTGGCCCACGACAAGGGCATCACGCATCGCGACCTGAAACCCGACAACCTCTTTCTGACCAAAGACGGCCGCGTTAAGATCCTGGACTTTGGACTGGCCAAGCTCGCAGAAGAGCGTCTTTCGGATGCACCGGCGAACGATAACATTCCCGTAACCGGCACGGGAATCGTGATGGGCACGCCCGGGTACATGGCGCCAGAGCAAATAACCGGACAACCGGCAAGTCCTAAAACCGACATCTTTGCGTTCGGAGTGGTGTTGTTCGAAATGTTGACGAACCAGCGCCCGTTCCGCGGCGATACGGTCGCCGAGGTAATTAGCGCGACTCTACGTGACAAAGCGCCGGACCTCTCGCCGCTCGATCCGAAGCTGCCGTCCGGATTGGCACAAATCGTTAGGCATTGTCTCGAGAAGCGGCCTGAGGATCGCTTTGAATCTGCCCGCGATCTGGCTTTTGCGCTGGAATCCTTGATAGTTTGGACGCCGGCTGTTGCGAAGGAGGCGCCGCGCACGCGGAGGTTAGTCTGGCTTGGACTCACGGCCTTGGCTGTCACGGTATTTGGGGGCGCCACGCTCATCATAGACCGCAGCTTGCGGCATGAGGCTCTTCCCCGTTTTGAAGCCGTAACATTCCGGCGGGGTCCGGTGTGGGCGGCGCGTTTCGGCCCGGGAAGGTCACTGCTATATAGCGCTGCCTGGGACGGCGGAACTCAGGAGACCTACTCCACACTTCCGGGAAATCCGGAATCACGATCACTGGAACTCGGATCCTCACAGCTTGCGGCGGTGTCGAGCAGAGGACAGGTGGCGATATTAATGCATCCATTCGAGGAGGCCGGAACGCCGCAGTTACTAGGCACGCTGGCCCAGGTACCGTTGTCCGGAGGAACGCCGCGGGAACTGCACGAAAGAGTGGCATTCGCCGATTGGTCGGCATCAGGCGATGCGATGTTGCTCTCGTACAGTCCGGCAACGGGCCAGGGCGCGCGGCTGGAATATCCCGCGGGACGGGTGATCTTGGAGAACAACTCGGGATGGATATCTTTTCCGCGGCTGTCGCCCCAGGACGATGCCATAGCATTCGTTGAGCATGCTCCGGGCGCGCTCGACGTGGGTACGGTGACGCTCTTGGACGTTCAGAGCAGGAAGACCAGGCCGCTCGGTCAATGGAATATCGTATCCGGCCTCGCCTGGTCCGCCGACGGAAGCGAAATTTGGGTCACGGCGGGAGACCTGAGCCGAAGCAACGAATTGTACGCTCTGAAGCGTTCGGGAAAACAACGGCTGGTGTGGCGCACGAGCGGCAACCTGACCCTTCACGACATTGCGCGAAACGGAGAGGTTCTGCTGACGGAAAACGCGTTGAGAGGCCTGGCCGTGGGTGTGTTGCCCGGCGATCAGCGAGAGAGGGTACTTTCCTGGCTCGATGGGACCATTCCGGCGTGGTTTACAGCGACGGGCGACTCGTTGCTTTTTGGCGAGATCGGTGAAGGTGCCGGCGCGGCAAAATCCGTATATTTGCGGCGGACAGACGGATCGCCTGCGGTGCGGCTCGGCGATGGGTACCCTTCCTCAGTGTCACCGGATGGCAAGTGGGCCATCGCCACCACGAGGGTGCCTCCCCCGCAGCGCGTCTATTTGCTTCCGACCGGCGCGGGCCAGTCCCGAGAAATCACTTCGGATGGCGTGCAGTTTACGGGAGGCGTGACCGATTGGCTTCCGGACAGCAGGCAATTTGTGATGAACGGTCACGAAAAAGACAAGCCGCTCCGATGCTACCTGGTGAGCGTCGAGGAGCTGAAGCCGGCGCCGATCACGCCGCTGACGTGGTCATGCCGGGCAGTATCGCCGGACGGGAAGTCCGCGCTGGCCATGAATGCGCGTTCGAGACTGCGCATTTATCCAATTGCGGGGGGTGACGGGCGCGATGTGCCGGACATGCCGGCCGGTGCCGCGCCGGTGCGATGGTCCACCGATCCGCAAGTGGTCTTCTTAGCCAACTACGCGGAGATTTACCAGTTCAACGTTGTGACGGGGCGTTTCACGTTATGGAAGGAACTCGTGCCGTCGGACCCGGCGGGAGTGGTTTCCGTCGGGAATTTCACTGTAACTCCCGACGGAAAACACTATGCTTACTATCTTCGGCGAATGCTATCGGACTTGTACCTCGCGGACGGTTTGAACTAAGGAACGATCGCAGGAGTCAACCTCATTTCCTGTCGTAGTAGTCTTTGCCGCTAAAACCATCGGAAGAGCGCCATTCAATCGTCAATGACTTCCCATCCGGGGCAACCGTGACGCGGCCGTTTTCCCGCACTTTTCCTTTCGCACGGCTGGCGTATTCGACAGTGCGATTGTCAATCAGCTTAACGCTGACCGTCTCTCCTGAAGCTCCGCCAAACGTCGGGTACTCCTTGCCATCGAATTTGGCGGAGTAATGATAGCCGGTGGGCTCGCTCAACTCCAGACCCTCAGCGGTCTGCTTCACCGTGATCTCGCGCGCATTTTCCGACATGCTCAGCGTTTTCTCCATGAGCCAGGCTCCGGTCAGTGCATGCATTCCGGGGCGCGGTGAACCATCCCGTCTTCCGCGAAAGCTCACCGAGGTGGGCGCCGACCCGTTCGGAGGATAGAAGCGCGACTCGACGCTGATGTGGTTGAGATCTTCCGAGATGGTGTTCTTGGTTTCGCCGACAACCTTGCCTGCTTTCTTCCAGGTGAATAACACCGTTCTGTCGTCGACAATGTGGGCGGCCACAGTGTCGTAGTAGGGATTGCCTGCAACGGACTGATCGCTACCGTCCGCGAGCACATCCTCGGGAGGGTCGCAGGTGAAGCATTTCGAACGGCCGTTCCCGACTTCCAGCTTCATCGGCTGTTTAGGGGCCTCCGATTTTTGCAGATTCAGATGCCATGTTCCCGTGTGAGGAAACTCGGTGGCAGATAGCTGCGCGATGGCGCAAGCGGTGAGTAGTAAACACGTCCTGAACATGTGAGTCTCCTGTGTTTACATTGCCGGCTGTTCAATGGGCACGCGCGTGCCCGACCAGTCGAAGCTGAACGAAGTGCCGTCGGGCAGATCGATATGGGAGTGCACGGTGAGTTGGGTGCCGTCGAAGCTGATCGCATGCGTCATTTTCAGCATCCCGGCAGGCTGGTTTTCGTTCGTGGTGTCAAAAACAAACCCGAGCGTGGTGGCCGAGAAGGAGCCGGCGCCGGTTCTCGTCCAGTTTCCAGAGGGAGCGGCGGCGAGGAGCGGCAGAGTGAGATCCATGTTTGTGGTTAGAACCGCGGGGCCGCTGAATGGTCCCTCTCCGGCCGCGAGGGTCAGCAGACCCTCGATGGTCGTGGTGTCATCGAGTTTGGCGGACAGGTGCCAGGTCCCTGTAATGCAGTGGCAATCTCCTGCAACCGTGGTTGCGAGGGGCTTGGAAGCGTTGTCACGGGCAAACTTCTGCGATACGCCCGCCCATCCAGCCGGTCGAGGGCTGTTTTGGGCCAGCGCAATGCAGGTGCCGGTGAGAACAAAAGCTGTGAGCAGGTTGATCAAGCGCATGTTTGTGTATCCCTTCGCTGGTCCAATGCGGAATCCGGGGGCGAAGGACACAACCGAACGCGAATTTTTTTCCGTCGCCGGGACCATCAGCACCTGACGGTTCCGATGCTATGCTGACGCCATGGCGCAGAGCATTGCCGAACTCATCCAAACGGATCAGCAGCACTTAATTCATCCCTTACACGATCACAGCGAGCCCGTGATCTATGTCCGCGGCTGCGGTTCGACCGTTTACGACATCAACGGCCGGGAATACATCGACGGATTGTCGGGACTGTGGAATATTAATGTCGGCCATGGCCGAACTGCGCTCGCGGAAGCCGCGGCCGAACAGATGAAGGAGATGGCTTATTTTTCCGGCTACGCGGGCGCATCGAACGTGCCGGCGATTCGACTTGCCGAACGACTCGCCAAACTCGGTGGGATGGAGGCCGTATTCTTCACTTGCGGCGGCGCCGAAGCAAATGAGTCGTCGTTCAAGACGGCTCGGTTCTATTGGAAGGCAAAGGGCAAGCCGGACAAAGTCAAGGTCATTGCACGCGCCGAGGGTTATCACGGGGTCACGCTGCAGGCGATGAGCGCTACAAAGATGGGCTCGTACTGGAAAATGTTCGAGCCGAGGGTGCCGGGATTCGTTCACATACCGACCTGTTATCCATACCGCTTCCAGGGCGCGCACGCCGGCGAGACGATTGGACAGGCGGCGGCACGCGAGCTTGAGGAAGCCATTCTTCGCGAAGGGCCCGACACGGTGGCCGCTTTCATCGGCGAGCCGATCCATGGGGCAGGCGGCGTGATTTATCCCTCCGACGATTATTGGCCGCGCGTCCGCGAGATCTGCACGCGCCACGACGTGTTGCTGATTGCCGATGAAATCATTACCGGCTTTTGTCGAACCGGCGTCTGGTTTGCGATGGAACATTGGGGCATCAAGCCTGATCTCTGTTCTTTCGCAAAAGGCGTCACGTCCGGATATCTGCCTTTAGGCGGAATGATGGTGAACTCTGACGTGAAGGAGGCGCTCGACTCAGTGCCTCCGTCGGAGCGATGGATGCATGCCTACACTTATTCCGGGCATCCGACGTGTTGCGCCGTGGCGCTGAAGAATCTGGACATCATGGAGCAGGAAAACCTCTGCGCCAATGCGGAGGCGATGGGGAGACGTTTACACGAGGCTCTCGTCGATGCGTTCGGCGAGCATCCGCACGCGGGCGATATTCGCGGCGGCAAAGGACTCCTTGCGGCGGTGGAGTTCGTCGAGGATCGTGCGACTAAAAAGAATTTCGCCGCCGACCGCAAAATCGCAGGTCGCCTGCAGTCGGAGATGATGAAGCGTGGCGTCATAACGCGGACCCGGCCGACCGGCGGGGCGCATCCGGCATTTGGCGACGCGGTGTATTTTGCCCCTCCGCTGGTCATCACAGAGGCGGAGATCGACCGTCTCGTCGGCGTTACCGCGGAGTCCGCGAAGGCTGTGTTCGGCGTCTAGCCTTGGCTTCAGTCGCCTTTGGATCTCGCCGAGAAAGGCAACCCGAGAATTCTCGTTGGTTGTGGTTATGCCTGTGGATGTGGATCCTTTGCTTGCAGCTATGCCGCTTTGTGGGGCAGGCGGTTTCGTCTGCCCACTAGAGACCATATGTAAAAGGAGAAAGCATGACGAAACTACTAATCGCCTTCCTGCTGGCGGCATCCGCAGCCGCTCAGGATGCCAAAGGAACGCTGTTGATGAGAAAGGAGCTCACCGGAATACCAGGCAAGGAGGCAACGATGTCAACGGTGGTGTACCCACCCGGCGGATCCTCCGTCGAGCACCGCCACAACGCGCACGTATTCGTCTACGTCCTGGAGGGCTCAATCGTCATGCAGGTGAAGGGCGGGAAAGAAGTGACACTGGGACCCGGTGAGACATTTTACGAGTCGCCGGACGACGTCCATACCGTTTCGCGGAACGCCAGTACCACGAACCCCGCCAAGTTCCTGGTGTTTTTTGTGAAGCAGATCGGGGCTCCGGGCACGGTAGTGGTTGGGCCGCCGAAGCAGTAACCGCCGGCCGGCATCTACGCACCGGCTCAACCCGCGACTGCTTCGCTCGCCCGTAACTCGGCCGTCGAATCGGGTCTCAACTGCGGCATCCTGGCGATCCGCATCGTCCTCGGCAGCCCCAGTCGGGCGGCGGCTCCCCGCGGCCCCACGATCCCGTTTGCCTCACGAAGTACCGCCATATTGTGCGTACGCTCGGCATCGGCCAAAGCATACCTCTTTCGAGCGGTGCGGGGCGTTACGGATCGATGATTCCGCGCTTCAATCCGATCGCGACGGCGTGCGTACGATCCCTGGCGCCGAGTTTTGCGAGGATGTTCTTGACGTGACCCTTCACAGTTTCCTCGGTGAGCGACAATCGCGCAGCCACCTCCTTGTTCGCATGGCCCCCAGCGACGAGCCGGAGCACGTCGACTTCCCGGGGGGTCAATGTCTCATCCGTCGCATGCTCGGCGATTTCCGCCGCGACTTCGGCTGACACGCGCTTCTGGCCGGCGTGAACAGCACGAATCGTCTCCAGCAGCTCTTTTCGCAGCATGCCCTTCAACAGGTACGCCCGTGCGCCGGCCTTCAGCGCCCGGGTAACCTGAACATCCCCCGCGTGGGTAGTCAATACGATAATCCGTGCTTCGGGGAACTCTCCGCGAATCGCGCTGATCGCATCGATCCCGCTCATCTCAGGCATCTGCAAATCCATCAATGTAACGTCGGGACGATGCTGTCGAAACCGCTCGAGCGCTTCCCGTCCGTTGGCGGCCTCCGCCACGAGTTCCATATCCGCCTGATTCCCAATTAAGGCGGCCAGACCTTCGCGCAGAAGAGGATGGTCATCAACGGACAGAATTCGGATCACGGTCGTCATGCTTTCTTCCGGAACAGACCAAAGAATGCGTGGTCCGTCGTCGTGCTATACGCAATAGAACCGGCGAGACTCACGTCGACTTCTGTACCGGTTTTGGGCCACTCCAGATATCCAGCTTGCCACCGATTTGCCTGGCGCGCTCACGCATTCCGGAAAGACCGTAGTGACCGAGGCGGCCGGCTTCCTGATCTCGGAAGGAATACCTGTCCCGTCGTCGCGGATACGCAGCCGGAACGCGCTCGCCATAACTAAGTTCGGCCTCAATATCATTCGCACGCGAGTGGCTGAAAGCGTTTTGAGGCACTTCCTGGCTGGACGTGGCGCATCGTTGTCCTTTACGCCTCTTCCGATGGCAAGGATACTTGAGCCAGGAGATTATCCGCTTGCCAAGAACGACTCGCCGAGTATTTCTCGCAGCACAGACAGCATCGCTTTGCGCAGCGCAGTCCTCACGACCGGACCAAACTGGTTTGCCGAGCGAGGTCGCGCGCGTCCGCGTTATTCAAAGCAAGTACACCCGGACCGCGTTTGAGGCGCTGCTGGACTGCTCCCCTAAGTATTTGGTGAATCATGCGATGCGGACGTTTTTCTTCGGCGCATTGATCGCCCGACAGAATCAGGTTACGTTCGACGGTGAGATCTTCTTTCTGGCCTGCGCGCTGCACGACCTTGGCCTGACTCAGAAACACGCGGGGCCGTTGCCGTTTGAGATTCAAGGCGCGCAGGCAGCCCGCAAACTCCTGGAGTCCGACGGGTTCCCCACCGAAAAATCTCAGACCGTCTGGGATGGGATCGCCATGCATCCGTACCCTATCTCCGGTTTCAAGCCGCCGGAGATTTCGCTCGTCGGCGCCGGCGCCGCTACGGATGTAGTCGGTGGACGGGTTTCCTCGCTCCCGGCCGACGACGTGCGCGACGTCCTTCGCGCTTTTCCGCGCGCCGGTTTCAAACGCCGCTTCGTCGAGGACTGCTCTGCTATCGCGAATAAGTATCCCGGCGCCGCCCGCAATTCTTTCATGCGCGACATTGCGGAACGGACCAATCCCGCCTATCACGTCTCAAACATCTGCGACGCCATCACGTCGGCTCCTTTCGACGAATAGTGTAGAAGGGTGAGGGTGATGCAGGCGGTTTCGCCTGCCTCGGGAGTTCACCAGAACGCACGGGCGAAACCGCATGTGCCACCTTTGCTTGCGGATATGTTCCTCTTCGGGCGTGCCTTCGGACGCGAAGACGAAACCTAACCGCTTTGATGTTTAGACGTCTCTATACTAAGATCTCTTAGTACAGAACCGGAGACCTCAAATGTCCTGGTGGTCAAGAATCACAAACGTCGCTCGCCGCAATCGACTGAGCCGGGAAATCGACGAGGAGTTATCCTCGCACATTGCCGAAGCCATCGAACAAGGCCGCGATCCAGACGCTGCCCGCAAAGCATTCGGCCCGCGTCTGCGTTATCGCGAAGCCAGCAGCGATATCCGGTTGATGCCATGGCTCGATTCGCTGCGGGCGGACGTGGTGTTCGGCTGCCGCCAGCTCATGAAGCGAAAAGTGATCTCCCTGGCCGCGATTCTTTCCCTCGCGCTCGCGATCGGCTCCTGCGCCGCCGCATTTCGGCTCATCGACGCCCTGTTGCTCCGCCCTTTGCCAGTGAACCATCCCGAGCAGCTTTATGACTTGACCCGCCACTTGATTGGCTTCAACGGCAAGCCAACCAGCTACGACGAGTGGGCCTATCCATCGTTCCGCCTCATGCGCGCCGCCGTAAAGGATGAGGCCGAGCTGGTCGCGATCTCTGAGACGTTGGTGATGGATCTGTCTTACAAATCCGATCAGGAGATGGAAAAAGCCAACCTGAACTATGTCTCCGGCTGGATGTTCGACAATTTCGGACTTCGGCCCGCGCTAGGGAGGCTGTTTACTGAAAACGACGACCTCAAGCCGGGTGCCCATCCCTACGCCGTGATCTCGCAGGATTATTGGTCGCGACGTTTTGGAAACGATCCGAACACCATTGGGCGGACGTTTCGCTTGGGAGACACCGCCTATCAGATCATTGGCGTCGTTCGGGAACCGTTCACGGGCATCTCGCCGGGCACCATGACCGATATCTTCCTGCCCGCTATGATGAGCGGAAAAACCGAACGTGACGACCAGACCTGGATGCGCACCATCGCCCGCGTAAAACCCGGCGTCGCAATCGGACCCCTCCAGGCGAAACTCAACGCTACTTCGCACCAGTTCGAGGAGGAGCGGGCGAAACGATTCACCGGCATGAACAAGACGCAACTGGCGCGATTCATGTCAGAGACGGTAAGTATGGAGCCGGCGTCGTCCGGCGCCTCTGGCCTGCAGAACGACTACCGTCGCGCGTTGATCGCTCTCGGCATTCTGGTGGGCCTCGTCCTGCTGATCGCCTGTGCCAATGTCGCTAATCTGATGACGGCTCAGGCATCCGCCAGGGCCAGGGAAATGGCGCTCCGAGTATCGATCGGCGCCGGACGGTGGAGGCTGGTGCAACTGGTTCTGGTCGAAAGCGCGTGCCTCGCATCGCTCGCTTCCGCGTTCGGCGGATTGTTCGCGTCGTGGGCCGCGCCGTTCGTCGTCCGAATGATCAGTACTCCGGGCCACGCGGTTCGTTTGTTGCTCCCCGCCGACTGGCGGGTCCTTGCATTTGGAGTAGTGCTGACCGTTACCGTGATTCTCCTGTTCGGCCTGGCGCCGGCGCTCCGCGCATCAGCCGTCAAGCCCGCCAACGCGCTCAAAGGAGGCGAAGATCCTC